>OCHV01000266.1_pt1 | contig 48018 bp, 40 predicted proteins | sample 1538461 | NCBI WGS metagenome assembly OCHV01 (sample SAMN04571692, study PRJEB22368) | human gut metagenome | biome: human gut; material: stool | host: Homo sapiens | place: Luxembourg | collected 2012-08-03 | reverse complement strand
GTCGGGGTAGCGGGATTCGAACCCACGACCCCCTGCTCCCAAAGCAGGTGCGCTAACCGGACTGCGCTACACCCCGCTACTTTTTTGAAGGGTTGTTCTTTTCAAAAGCGGTGCAAAGATAGGGAGTATTTTTTAATTAACAATAGCTAAACGAATGTTTTTTATCTATTATTTTTCAATGCCTTGAATCTCATAGCTTTGCGTCTTTACTTTTTTTCTTGGCAGAGATCAAAAGCATCATCGGACGCCGTAATTCATCTTTCATTCCCGGGATGGTATCCAGCAATCTTTCGTCCGGTTGTGGCTCTATAAGTTCGCATATTTCAAATCCGGTTTGAAGGAGTCCGTTTATATACGTAGTCAGCGTTTTGTGGTATTTGACAACCTCTTCGCCCAGAAAGATTGCTGTGCGCTTGCCTTCCGTAAAATAGCGATCTACCGGCCAATGGATAGGCTTCCCGTCTTGGTCGTAATGCCATTCCTGATTGCCATAGGCTGTAAATACCGGATGTTCTACGGAGAAGACGAAGGCGCCTCCCGGAGTTAGGCAGTTATTGATTTTCCTGCATATATCCGTAAAAGATTCGAGATAATGGAAGGTTAGCGAACTGATGACAATATCATAAGTATCCGGCTGGAAATCAAAGTCTTCGATAGCCATGCATTGGTATTCAATGAGTGGAGAAGGATTCCTTTTCTGGGCTTCTTCGAGCATCTTCTCCGAAATATCAATTCCGGTAACGTGTGTTGCTCCGTGTTCTATCGCATAGACACAATGCCAACCGAATCCGCAGCCTAAGTCTAAAACTCTTTTCCCTGCAAAATCGGGGAGCATTTTCTGCAATACATGCCATTCTCCGGCTCCTTTCAAGCCTTCCACCGAGCGGGACATTTGAGAATATTGACTGAAGAAATCGCTATTGTCGTATTTGTTTTCTTTCATAATTTAATAAGAGGATGAGTTGAATGAAAGCACAAATATATGATTTAATTTATATATTTATAGAAAAGGTATACATAAATCAGGGCAACCGTCTCAAAAGTTTGTTTCATTAGAGCACAGATTTGAATTAAATGCTACATAGTGAAAAACATCTATCATAAGTATCATTCATTTTAATAGTATTCTTATTATCAAAAGAATAAGTATGATAGATAGCTTTAAAAAAATGTATCTATCATACTTTTACCAGCAAAAACAGGTTATCTATCATCAATAGAATAGTCGAATAAAGGCCCTATATGCATAAGATAGCTTGTTTTTGTTGCAATGAATCCGTATAAATCCGATGATCACGGCTTAATAATCCAACTTTAATGGCGATAAGTTTATAGCCCACACCTGTAAACCGTGCAGCCCGCATCTGTAGGCTGTACAGTTTGCAGGTGTGGGCTGTACAGCCTGCATACGTGGGCTATATAAATACCACCGTTCCCAATAGATTATTAAGCTGTCAAATACAGGTTATCATCCTATAAAACGTGCATCCCTATGCCTTTAAATGGGTAATCTCACCTAATACTACACTAAAATAGGCAAAGTATAGGCATGATAGATAGCTGTTTTTTGCAATAAAAGTATGATAGATACATTTTTTTAAAGCTATCTATCATACTTATTCTTTTGATAATTAGAATTCTATTAAAATGAATGATAGCATGATAGATATTTTTTTCACTATGTAGCTATTCAATTTAAATCTTGTATCGGAATGAACAAGTCCATAGTGTGGTATATTGGGGTGTGGTTTCTTTGTACACGAATAATTTGTGAGTATGAACTATCTATCGATGTTTTCTGTTCTATAAATAAGAATTTTAAAATGAAAAGCCTTATGAAAACAAGAAAACAAAAAGAAACAGGTGAAAAAGAAGTCCACTTGTTAGAGCAAAAAGGATATGAAAAAATGGTGAATGAGATTGTTCCCGTTCAACAGGCGGAAGTATATCGCAAGCCGACTCATAAAGCAGTCAAAGAAGCTGTTAAGGAGTTAAATCCGGATACAAATAGTCTGGGCAGCAGAGGATGATTTATCCTCTACTGCCCAGATTAATCCATCGTATTAAAGGATCCGGAAGACTTTCGGTGGTTCTCATTTAGGGAAAGTAAGAACAAAACAGCTTCCTTTCCCTAATTCTGATTTTACGTTGATACTTCCGTCATGCAAAGCCATGATCTGTTTGCACAGGCTCAATCCGATACCCGAACCGGATGTTTTGGTAGTGAAGAAAGGAACGAAAATCTTATCCAAAACAGTTGGTAGAATTCCCTCACCATTATCAGATATTGCTAATGTCGGGTTGCCTTTAGAGAAAAACTTTATTTGTATTTCTTTATCTGCTTTCCGCTCGCACGTTTCGCGGGCATTTTTTAATAAGTTGATAAGCACTTGCTCTATCTGTGCACGGTCTGCATATAAATATAAATCGGATGCGGGCATTTCGAAATGAATATACTCTTCCGGAAATAATTTCTTTAAGTCCGTAAACAATTCGGCAACAGATACTTTGGTGCGGACAGGTGTCGGAATACGTGTCAGTCGCCGGTAATTCTCCACAAATCCCAATAATCCTTTACTTCTTCTGTGAATAGTCTGCATGGCTTGCAACATGATAGAATACTCCTTTTCTCCGAGTGATTCGGGGATTCCTCTTTCACTTAATGTTTCCGAAAGAGAGATAATAGGAGTGATGGAATTCATGATCTCATGTGTCAATACACGAATCAGCTTTTGCCAGGCTTCCATTTCATTTCGTTCCAGTACGGAATGGATATTCTTTAAACTAATTAGCCGTTGCTTTTTGCTTTGTGTGGCGAACGCACCTTGTGTGACAAATGTGGTGCAGGAAATTGCCATTTCCAGAACGATGCCATTTTGCTCGATGCGAATAATGGATATGTCATTACTGGTAGAAGCCTCCTGAAGAACTTCCGGAAGTTGTGATAGTTGCCCCAGATGAGTGACTGCTGCCTGATTCATCCATTCGATATGCCCGGTTACATCGGTTACGAGTACGGCGGTATCTACTTTATTCAATAAATTCTCGTAATATTGATGCTTGATTTCTTCTGCCAATAGCTTTCCCCGAAAGTCCTTTAATGCATTAGATAGTTCCTGTGCCCACTCATCCATCATTTTATTTTTAAAAGGAGGATGAAGATTCTGCGTTATATCGTTGTATCGGAGTCCATCCGTTAATTGCCGTAATAAGGCGATTTGTTTGAACTGTATTCGGTAGAGATGTATGCCGACGCCTATTAGAAGGAGAATACAGACGGTAGTACTGAACCATAACTGCCTTTGATACAGCAGACAACTGCTAATGGAAAGTAGAAAGATAACTATGATGTGCAGAATTACTTTAAACTCAAATCGTTTCATAAGCCTAATTTTTCAAGTTTGCGATATAATGCAAAACGGGTAATTCCTAAATATTCGGCAGCACGGGAGATGTTTCCGTTGCTGATTCGGAGTGCTTTCTCAATGGCCTGTCGTTCTAGTTGTTCGAGATTCAGTACCACTTCTTCCTCTTTTTTCTGTTTGGACGTGGTGTGAAAAAGAAAGTTTTCAGGTTTCAGCATGGAGCCGTCTCCTAAAATTACGGCACGTTCTATCGTATGTTGAAGTTCCCTTACATTTCCGGGCCATGCATATTTCAGCAGTTTGTTTTTGGCTTCCCGGGTCAGTCCGTGTATTTCCTTTTTATATTTACGGGTATAACGGTCCAGAAAGTGATCTGCAAGCAAGATGATGTCATTGCCACGTTCACGGAGTGGAGGTATATGTATTTCAATCGTGTTGATACGATATAATAAGTCCTGACGGAAATTCCCGTCTTCCACCATCTGACGGATATCAGCATTAGTGGCGCAGATTAAACGGACGTCAATGGGAACGGTTTGCGTACTTCCCAAACGACTGATTTGCCTTTTTTCGATGGCAGTCAGTAATTTGGATTGCATAGGAAGTGATAGATTGCCAATTTCATCCAGAAATAAAGTCCCGTTGGTTGCTACTTCCATTCGTCCAGCTTTCGATTTCTTGGCATCGGTGAAAGCGCCTTTTTCGAAGCCGAACAGCTCACTTTCAAACAATTGTTCGGGGATACTTCCCAGGTCGATCGTGACAAAAGGTTTGCCGTATCGTGGAGAACAACGATATATTAGTCGGGCAATCACGTCCTTGCCTGTACCGTTTTCTCCGAGAATTAGTATATTGGCATCTGTATTACTTAGTTTATTTATCGTGGTAAACACTTCCTGCATAACAGATGATTCTCCAATAATATCATTTTCCGAAGTATTCTGACCACTAAGAACTTCCACTTGTTCTTTCAAAATGCTGACTTCCTGTTGTGACTGACGCAATCGCATTCCTGAAGTCAGCGTAGCCAGCAATTTATCCTTTTCCCAAGGCTTGGGAATAAAATCAGTAGCACCAGCTTTGATGGCCCGAACAGCTTTGTCTGTATCTGCATAGGCAGTCATGAAAATAACAATAGCCTGTGGGTCAATCTGCAATATCTGCTTTAGACTTTCAAATCCCTCTTGTCCGCTGATGGCATCCCGACTGAAATTCATGTCTAATAAGATAAGATCAGGATGAAAGGTGGTCATGAAATACTCGATACGGTCAGGGGTAGTAGCTACTTTTATTTTTTCCGTATAAGGTTCCAGTAACAGATTGAGAGCAAAGAGCACGTCCTCGTTATCATCTACTATAAGTATCTTTCCTAATTTGTTCACTTCTTCCATATCTTATAATCTATTAGATTCCGGGAGCAAAGATATGGATAAATCTCATGTGTTGTGTGTGCGATTGCGCACTAATTTTGTGCGTATATGCACACACAATCAACTGAATGGATATTGATAAATTGTTGAATGATAGTGATTTATACAAATGGCACATCTTTTGAATGATGAATAACAAATAAAGCCAACGAATGAATCTGAAATTAATCTTCATATATCTCGGACTATTGTCGACAGAATTATTGATTGCTCAAAATCAAATTACAGAGTTATCATTGAAGCAAGTCATAGAAATGGCCCGTATGGAATCTCCCGATGCACAAACGGCACGTCACAGTTTCCGTTCTGCATATTGGAACTATAAATATTATCGTGCCAATTATCTACCGTCTTTAAGTTTGACATCCGATCCGAATCTGAACCGTGCCATTAATAAGATAACGATGGGGGACGGTTCGGTAAAGTTTGTCGAACAAAATTTATTGAATACGGATTTAACCTTGAATCTTTCACAGAATTTATCCTGGACTGGTGGTTCTTTCTTTCTTGAAACCTCTGCTCAACGTATGGATTTATTCAGCGAACATAAATACTCATGGCAGACTTCCCCTATTATGATAGGTTATCGCCAGTCTCTTTTTGGCTACAATAGCCTGAAATGGGATAGACGGATAGAACCTGTACGCTATCAGGAGGCAAAGAAAAGCTACGTAGAGACACTCGAACTCGTATCAGCCAATGCGATTCATAAATTTTTTGCCTTGGCCACTGCCCAGAGCGATTACGATATTGCTTCCTTTAATTATGCCAATGCCGATACACTTTACCGTTATGCACAAGGCCGTTATAATATAGGTACCATCACAGAAAATGAAATGCTACAACTGGAACTCAACCGTTTGACGGAAGAGACGAATCGCATGAATGCCCGTATTGAGATGGATAATTGTATGCAGGAACTCCGTTCCTATCTCGGTATTCACGAAGACCGGGAGCTGCGTGTTCTTGTCAGTCCCCAAGTTCCGGATTTCAGTGTGAACCTGAATGAAGCACTGGTTTTAGCTTACGAAAACAGTCCGGACATACAGACGATGGAAAGACGCAAACTGGAAAGTGAGAGTGCAGTTGCGAAAGCCCGTGCCAATGCTGGCCTGAAAGCAGATATCTATCTCCGTTTCGGATTGACGCAGACTGCTGACAAACTGCCCGAAGCTTATCGAAATTTGTTGGACCAGCAATACGTGAGCATCGGCATTTCTCTTCCTATCCTGGACTGGGGGCGTGGAAAAGGACAGGTACGAGTAGCCCGTTCCAATCGTGATTTGGTGTACACACAAGTAGAACAGAGCCGGACAGACTTTGAACTGAACGTCCGTAAACTCGTCAAACAATTCAATCTGCAAACGCAACGTGTCCGCATCGCTGCCCGTACAGATGAAACAGCCCAACGAAGAAGCGAAGTGGCACGCAAACTCTACTTATTAGGTAAATCTACTATTCTTGATTTGAATGCCTCTATTTCAGAGAAAGACAGTGCTCGCCGTAACTATATTTCGGCTTTATATAATTATTGGAGTTTATATTACACACTCCGTAGCATGACACTATATGATTTTGAGCGAAATACGATGCTGACAGAAGACTATCATCTGCTGATTGAATAGAGAACAACGAAAAGTCAGTAAAGAATAGAAATTGAATCATAGTTAGTAGAAACTTGTAAAACACCAGATAATTTCATGGATATAAAATTAGAAAAGAAACCGTGGTACATTCGTTACAGATACTATCTGATAGGAGGGATATTGTTTGTCGCCTTCCTGATTTATGTGATTACTTTGTCTTTAGGTCCCAGAAAACTGCGGATAGATGCCGAAGATATACAGATTGCAGAAGTAAAAGTGTCTAATTTCATGGAATATGTGGACGTGGAAGGGCTCATTCAGCCTATACTAACCATCAAGATCAATACCCGTGAAGCAGGAAGTGTGGAAAGAATTGTCGGTGAAGAGGGAAGTTTGCTTCAACAGGGAGACACTATTCTTGTTCTTTCCAATCCCGATTTGCTTCGTAGTATTGAAGACCAGCGCGACGAGTGGGAAAAGCAAATGATTACCTATCAGGAGCAGGAGATTGAAATGGAACAAAAAAGTCTGAACCTGAAACAGCAAGCCCTTACCAACAACTACGAATTGGAACGCCTGAAAAAAAGCATCGCTCTCGACCGCGAAGAATTCCAGATGGGCGTGAAGAGTAAGGCTCAATTGCAGGTAGCAGAAGATGAATACGGCTACAAACTGAAAAATGCAGCCCTGCAGCAAGAGAGTCTGCGGCATGATTCTGCCGTTACGATGATACGCAAGGAACTGATCCGTAACGACCGGGAGCGGGAACGGAAGAAGTATGAACGTACTTGCGAACGGTTGAATAGTTTGGTGATTACAGCTCCCTTGAAAGGCCAGCTTAGTTTTGTAAAGGTCACTCCGGGGCAACAGGTTTCCTCTGGTGAAAGTATTGCTGAAATAAAAGTATTAGACCAATACAAAATCCACACTTCACTTAGTGAATATTACATTGACAGGATCACCACCGGATTACCGGCTACAGTGAATTATCAGGGAAACAAATATCCGCTGAAAATAACAAAAGTGGTTCCCGAAGTGAAAGACCGTATGTTTGATGTCGATCTTGTCTTTACAGGAGATATGCCCGATAATGTACGAGTTGGCAAGAGCTTCCGTGTGCAGATTGAATTGGGACAGCCGGAGCAAGCACTCATTATTCCGCGAGGCAACTTCTACCAGTCTACAGGCGGACAATGGATTTACAAAGTAAATACATCAAAGACAAAAGCAGTCCGTGTGCCATTGAGTATTGGTCGCCAAAATCCGCAGCAATATGAAATAGTAGAAGGTTTACAGCCGGGAGATTGGGTAATTACAACCGGATATGATACCTTTGGGGATGCAGAAGAGTTGATTTTGAAATAAACACATATAATTTATGACTTTACATTATATAAAAGTAGCATTTAGAAACTTGTGGAAGTACAAGGCGCAGAATATAATCTCTGTCATCGGATTGGCAGTAGGACTACTGTGTTTCAGCGTATGTATGTATTGCAGCCGTTTTGTAGAATCCACCAATCATTGTTTTGATAATTATTCCCGCATAGCAGAACTAAATTTTTATAATGAACAGACTGGGGATTATTTTTCCGGTACACAAGTAGCGTTATCCGAAGAACTTCGTACTTGGGCTATGGGCGAAGTGGAAGCGATTTCCTGTATGGCATATTCCCGTGAGCGTTCTTTTCTGGTTGAACTATCTTCGGATAAATCATTGCCATACGATCTTGAAATCATGGAAGTAGATACCCTATACGATAAAGTCTTTACTCCACAAATAGTAGTTGGTAGCTGGCAGACAGCAAGTCGGATGCCGAATGCCGTTATTATAAGCCGGTCCACTGCCATAAAGATATTTGGTCAGGTGGAAACTGCCATTGGCAAACACCTGACTCTAACAGAACGGCTTTATACTTCTCCGGACAGTACCCCGAAGGCAGGAGGTATTGTGTACACAGTGCAAGCAGTGATGGAAGATATTCCGCTGAACAATGGTTTTAGTTTTATGTGTCATATCGATGCATTGGTTATCAACGATAGTGAAGGACTTTTTCAGAGTCCGAAACGTAATGATATAACGGGGGCTCGGACATACGTTTTGTTATCTCCGCAGGCTGGCATTACCGATTTCGAAAAACAATTCTCCAAGCGCGACTATACTTATATCTTACATAACCAGACTTATACCGTTATTGCCCGCTATATAGGAAACCTATCGCAGGAGAAAGGTGCTTATATTTTGGGATGGGTCACCGGAATCGTCGGTACATTGATATTGCTGGTCGGATTGATTAATTTCTTTCATTTTCTTATCGGCTCTTTCCTGAATCGCACTAAGGAATACGCTATAATGAAAATGCTTGGTGCTGACTGGAAACGGCTGTTCTGCCTGTTATTAATACAATCTCTGATTGTCGTATTTGCATCCTCGTTTCTGGTTGTATGGGGTGTGGAGCTGATTGGTGATAGAATGGATTTTTCTTTACCAGGTCTCACAATGAATTTCCCTTCTGAAACACTTCTAAAGCATATTCTGCAATACATTGTTTTGCTTGTGTTACTTTGTGTGGCAGTCTGCTTGCTCGTCTCTGTCCGTATTCGCAGATTTTCCATACAAACAGGTATATATGGAGGCCAAAAGCGTCGTGGGAAACAATGGGGACGTAACTTTATGCTTGGCATCCAATTTTTAATTTGTTGGGTATTCGTAGCGCTGACCGCCAGCCTGTTCCTACAATCGGGAAAGATGACTGAAACCTTATTCCATACGTTAAGTCAGGAAGATAAAGAAGCGATTCTTAGTATACCGCTGGACTATTCATTCCTAGAGAATAAAGAGAAACTAGAAATGGTGGAACGTTTCAGGCAGCATGCCGGTGTGAAAGATATTTTGTTATCTGACATATCCTATACTCACGGAGTATCCGGAAACTTATTAATGACGGAGAAGGGAAATGATAACTCTTGGATTGATATCAATGTAATGTGTGTACCATTGAATTTCTTCACCTTCATGAACATTTCGATGACGGAGGGTAGGACGATCCGGACAAAAAAGGATCTCGTAATGGATGAAGTTTGGCAGAAAAGACAAAAGAGAGATATCATCGGAATGAACTTTTACGACTGGACCAGTGATTTTACCGTTTGTGGAGTATGCGCCCCCTTTCAGACAGATGTACATAATCATAATGGCGGATTTGCTTTCACACTTTATGATTCTTCCGAATACGTAGGACACTGCTATGTGAAATGTTATCCCGAACAGCAAAAAGCAGTAATTAAATGGATTGAGACTATCCGTCGTGAAGTGCTGCCAGAGAATATTCCCTCCCAAGTACGTACATTTCAGGATGATTTGTACGAAGTGCAGGCACTGGAATATATCCTGAAAGACATCATCTCATTTTTTGCAATTGTAAGTATTATCATTACCCTGTTGGGAGTGTATTCCAGTATTACGCTTGATACAGAACGGCGCCAGAAAGAAGTTGCCATTCGCAAAGTGAACGGAGCTGGAATATGTTCTATCATCTGGTTATTTGCACGTTTGTACCTGATTTTGCTGGTAGCGACTGCCGCCATCGCTTTTCCGCTCATTTACGTGGTATTGCAACTGTGGAAACAAATGTACACCGTATTCTTTAATGATGGAATATTATACTGGGGAAGCATATTTGGGGGAGTAACCTTATTAACAGTAATCACCATTATTTTTAAAATACTGAAGATTGCACGTATCAATCCCGCAGAAGTAATCAAAAACGAATAAAAATATAATTCTAAAACAATACAGTTATGATTAAGACCATTAACTTACAGAAGATTTTCAAAACGGAAGAAGTAGAAACTTGGGCGTTGAATAACGTCAGTATCGAAGTGAAACAAGGCGAATTTGTAGCCATCATGGGGCCCTCCGGCTGTGGTAAGTCAACATTGCTCAACATTTTGGGGCTGCTCGATAACCCGACAGGAGGGGAGTATTACCTGAATGGAACGGAAGTCTCTCGGTATACCGAATCGCAACGTACCAGTCTTCGCAAAGGTGTGATAGGGTTTGTGTTTCAGAGCTTTAATCTGATAGACGAGTTGAATGTATACGAAAACATCGAACTACCTTTACTCTATATGGGTATTTCCGCTTCCGAACGGAAAAGGAGGGTAGAGGCAGCTATGGAGAGAATGGCTATCACCCATCGTAGCAAGCATTTTCCGCAACAACTCTCCGGTGGTCAGCAGCAACGCGTCGCTATTGCCCGTGCCGTCGTGGCAAACCCTAAACTGATTCTGGCTGATGAACCGACCGGTAATCTGGACTCCAAAAACGGTAAAGAAGTGATGGGACTGTTGAGCGAACTGAATAATGAGGGGACCACCATCGTCATGGTGACCCATTCACAACATGATGCCGGTTATGCCGACCGTATCATAAACCTGTTTGACGGACAGGTGGTGACTGAAGTTAGTATGTAAACACAAGCTATCAATAAAGAATATATCATGATAAAACACTATCTGAAAGTAGCCTTTCGCAATCTGATGAAATACAAGACACAAAGCCTTGTCAGTATCATTGGACTGGCAGTCGGCTTCACCTGTTTTGCGCTATCGGTATTATGGATTCGTTATGAGATGACTTATGATACTTTCCATAAAGGGGCTGAACGTATTTATATGGTACGTGCACATTATACTGATATTCCGGAACATATATCCAATTCAACTCCTTACCCTTTGGCAGCCTATCTTCAGGAAAAAATGCCGGAAATAGAAGCAAAGGCTACTACTTCTATACATCAGAATGTGAAAATCCGCATGGAAAATGATGAGTATGAAGTAGTAATGGCTGCGGCAGATTCTGCTTTTATGAACTTCTTTCATATACAGTTACTGAAAGGAACTGTCAACTTCTTGAAAGAAAATAATCCTGAAATTGCAGTAACGGAAGAGTTTGCTAAAAAGCTTTTTGGTAGTGAGGATGATGCTTTGGGAAAAGAAATGGAGGTAAACGGACGTTCCCGTCAAATAGGGGCAATTGTGAGTGGATGGTCCCGCCATTCCAATATTCCGTATAGTGTATTAGTCGCAGCCAGGCACAGTCCTCGATGGAAAAGTGGTCCTGAACAATTATTTATTCGTGTTCGTGCAGGGATGGATATGGATACATTCTGGAAAAAAATAAGTACCATGGATCTTTCAGATATTCAAAAAGAGAGTGAACTTTCGGATCTTCTGATAACCCGGATTTCAGCTTTGCGTTATTCTGATTATGTTTCCAAAATCGATGTTGTCATTTCCTTCAGCTATATTTTCTATTTTTCCTTAGCTGGTGGATTAGTTATCATCTGTTCACTATTCAATTACCTGACTCTTTATATCAGCCGGCTTTATATGCGCAGTCATGAAATGGCACTTCGTAAAGTGAATGGTGCCAGTAATAACGCTTTGTCCGTTCAATTTGCCATTGAACTGTTGATGATTTTGTGCATAGCTTTGGCGGGTGGATTATTGATGATAGAGATAAGCATGCCTTATTTCTTGAATTTCACTCAAATAGAAGCTGATTCGTATTATGGGGAAATCATTCTATATCTTCTGATTGTAATCATTCTGTCTTTCCTGTTTGCACAAATACCATTGTCTTACTTTCGTCGCCGGACATTGCAGGAAGCAATAAAAGGAAAGGGGGGATCTGCGAGACCTTACTTGTTTCGTAAGACAGGCATTGTGATACAGTTAATAGTCAGCCTTGTTTTTATCTTTTGCACAGTAATGATTATGAAGCAACTTTACTTCCTGAAGAATACTGATTTAGGTATGGAGCGTCATAATATAGGTAACGTTGCCTTATGGAATGGAGACATCAAACAATGGGAAGAGAAAATAAAAGCTTTACCCATGGTAACAGAAACGTTGCCTCCCTCATATTTCCCGATTATTCCTACAGGTCCGATGATGTATATCGAAATAAATAATTGGGATGATCTTCTCAAAATATCGGAGGAATCTCTCACTATCGGTATGATGCCTGCCAAAGAAGATTTTTTTGAATTTTACGGCTTGAAGTTATTGGAAGGTGAGTTTATATCAGATAAGAATCAAGGGAATGATGTCGTGATAGATGAAAATACATGCCGGAGATTTGGTTGGAAACAGGCCTTGGGAAAAAGTTTCTATTATGAGTGGAACGGTCAGCGTAGTGCCTATAAAGTTGTCGGAGTGGTAAAGAACTTTAGTTATCGCTCTCCTACAAGTAAACCGGGGCTTATTGCATTTCAACATCCCAAGGCACAGGAGTATCTGCTGAATCGAGCCAGTATCCTTTTTAAATTTAGAGAAGGTGCCTGGAATGAATGCCGTGAAGCAATAGAGAAACTGTATAAAGACGAATTTCCAAATGCTTATATGCGATTGTTTAATGAAGAAAAGGAATATGATAAGTATCTCCGCTCCGAAGATGCATTGATGAAATTATTGAGTATCGTATCATTGACATGTGTTATCATCTCCATATTCGGAGTCTTTTCATTGGTTACTTTATCGTGTGAACAACGTCAAAAGGAAATTGCTATACGTAAAGTGAACGGAGCACAGGTCTGTCATATCCTGCGTATGTTTTTCCAAGAGTATTTGTTGTTGATGACCATATCTGCCGTTGTTGCATTTCCGATAGGATATGTGGTGATGAGTCATTGGATCGAGAGTTATGTAAGACGGACAACAATGGATGGTTGGATATATATAAGTATTTTTGTTGTCGTAGCAGTCATCATTTTACTTTGTATCATTGGACGAGTGTGGAAAGCGGCGCGACAGAATCCGGCAGAAGTAATCAAAAACGAATAATAAAATAACAATATCATGATAAAACACTATCTAAAAGTAGCCTTTCGCAATCTGATGAAGTATAAGCCACAAAGTTTTGTTAGTATTATCGGATTAGCAGTTGGCTTTACTTGTTTTGCGCTATCGGTATTATGGATTCATTATGAAATGACTTATGATAATTTTCATGAGGGAGCCGATCGTATTTATCTGGCAGGCAGTAGCTTTCGTCTTTATGGAGACGGATTTACCTATAATTCATCTAGTTTTCTAGCTGATTATTTGGCAAAGAATTGTCCGGAGATAGAGAAAGTATGTCGTATCTTTTATGACTGGAATGAAAAAAAGATTAAGAATGAGGATGTTGAGTTTGTGGTACGACGTATAGAGGTAGATTCAAATTTCATTTCAATGTTCAATATTAAAGTATTGGATGGAGATAACCATCTACAGCTAAAAAAGGATGAAATTGCTATAACAGAAAATACGGCAAAGCGAATATTTGGGAAAGAATCTCCGATAGGTAAACACTTGATTTTAGAGGAAAGTAACGAAGAAAAAATAATCGTTGCAGTTGTAAAGTCATGGGAAGGACACTCTTTGTTTTCATTTGATATATTATTGCCATTTCATGATACAAACCCCAATTGGGGGAACCAACGATGCCAAACGCTTTTTCGTATTTATCCCAACTGTGATATAGAAGCATTGAAACAGAGGTTGTCAGAATATGAAGTACAACAAGATGGTCATAAATATCCAAATTCTACGCTTATTGCTCCATTATCCACATTGCGGAGTAGTCATCCGAGGGAAGATGTGAATGTGAAGTTGAATCATATTCGTCTTTTTGCATGTATTAGTGGTTTGGTGATAATTTGTGGAATATGTAATTATTTAACAATGTTGATAACTCGTATCCGGATGCGTAAACGTGAGTTAGCGTTGAGGAAAGTCAATGGTTCATCAAATGGTGGATTACTCACTTTACTTCTTACAGAACTTGTCTTATTACTAATTTTATCTTCAGGAATAGGACTGGTATTGATAGAGCTTATCCTGCCCACTTTCAAACGTTTGTCACAAATTGATGAGGGTACTTCATCTTTTTATATCGAAGTATTTGTTTATATACTATCATTGATTGCCGTGACAGTTGGTTTTGCATCTCTGCTTATACGATACATCAGCAGGCGAACTCTACTTAGTAATATAAACAAGAAATCCAATCTTCATCTCTCCGGCTGGTTTTATAAGAGTAGCATTTTATTTCAGTTGTTTATTAGTATAGGCTTTGTCTTTTGTACTTTGGTAATGATGATGCAACTTCATTTTTTACTAAATACTAGAGAACTTGGAATAGAACGGCATAATGTAGGAGCTGTTGTTTATTGTTCTGAAAATATCCCTTTCAAAGAAATTGTGAGTCAGATACCAGAAGTATCAGAATGTTTGAATGGTTTTCATACACCTATTCCTAAGATGTTCTATTCAACATATAGGGTAAAAGAATGGGATGGAAAGACCACTGATGGTGAACAATGTATTGATTTGGAAGATGAAACAATTAATCAGGACTATGCCGATTTCTTTGGAGTTGAGGTGCTGGACGGAAGCATGCTGGATGAAAAGGATGGAAAAAATATGGTTGTTATAAATGAAGCTGCTGTGAAAGCTTTCGGATGGACACAACCGATTGGAAAGAAAATTGATAAATTAGGAAGGCATTATATAGTGAAAGGGGTTATTAAAAATATTTCATATAATGCCCCAATACACCCGGTAGCCCCTGCTATGTTTTTTTTGCCGGATAATATAGGCAGAGGAGGTATTATATTCAAAGTGAAAGAGGGAACTTGGAATATTGTTTCTGAAAAGATAAAAGCGGAAGTGAATAAAGTTAATCCAAATGCAGAATTGATGTTGTCTAATATTGAAGAAGTTTACGACGCTTACATGAAATCAGAGAGAACATTGTGCAAACTGTTGAGTGTGGTTTCTGCTATTTGTATATTAATTGCGGTATTTGGTATATTCTCGTTAGTGACTTTATCCTGTCAGCAACGTCGTAAAGAAATAGCTATACGCAAGGTAAATGGAGCCAATATAGGAATAATCTTGAATCTATTCTTTAAAGAATATTTATTTTTACTTGTACTTTCATCGTTCTTTGCTTTTCCGCTAGGATATGCTATGATGAAGCATTGGCTTGAAAATTATATAAAGCAAACACCGATGGAATGGTGGTTATATGCAGTTATATTTATAGGAATGGGCCTTGTCATTTTCTTAAGCATCATCTGGCGCGTGTGGAAAGCCGCCCGGCAAAATCCAGCAGAAGTACTCAAGAGTGAATAAGATAAAATAAAAGTCTGGCACATTGATTTGTGTCAGACTTTTATTTTATTCACTTGATATGAGTGATTTATTTTTCGTAGATTATAAAAGATCCAATGCTTTAAATGCCTTAACTAGCTTTTCTACAGCACGGTCTATTTGATCTTTTGTATGAGTAGCCATTAATGCTACGCGCACCAAAGTATCTTGTGGTGCACATGCCGGCGGAATAACCGGATTGATGAATACACCTTCATCAAAAGCTAATTTGGTAACCATAAACGTTTTTTCCGTGTCACGTACGTAAAGAGGGATGATAGGTGATTCTGTTGCACCGATTTCAAAGCCAGCTTCACGGAAACGTTTCAATGCATAGTTGGTAGCTTCCCACAACGCTTCAAGTCTTTCCGGTTCATTTTGGATGATGTGGAGAGCTTCGAGAGCAGATGCAGTAGCAGCCGGAGTGTTGGATGCACTGAAAATATAAGTACGTGCGTTGTGACGTAACCAGTTGATGATAGAAGAATCAGCAGCGATAAATCCGCCGATAGAAGCCAGTGACTTGCTGAAAGTACCCATAATCAAATCAACCTCGTGAGTCAGACCGAAATGGTCGCAGACGCCACGTCCTTGTTTTCCGAATACGCCCAAGCCATGAGCTTCGTCTACCATGATAGTAGCGTTGTATTTATGTTTCAAACGTACGATTTCGGGCAAGTTTGCCAAGTCACCTTCCATAGAGAACACACCGTCCACTATGATTAGTTTCACTGAATCCGGATTGCACTTTTGAAGTTGCTTTTCCAGATCTGCCATATCGTTATGCTTATATTTTAATTGTTGAGAGAAGGAGAGACGACGTCCATCTACGATAGATGCGTGGTCGCGGTCATCGCAAATGATATAATCATTGCGGTCTGTCAAAGCAGGGATAACTCCGGAATTCACCGTAAAACCGGTTGAGAAGCAGAGTGCTTCATCTTTGCCTACAAAGGCAGCCAGTTCTTTTTCCAACTGAACATGCAGGTCAAGCGTACCATTCAAGAAGCGCGAGCCTGCGCAACCGGAACCATATTTATGCATGGCATTGATACCTGCTTCAATCACTCTTTCATCTCCCGTAAGGCCAGTGTATGCATTGGAACCGAACATCAACACTTCGTGTCCGCCCATTTCTACCTCTGTACCCTGCTTTCCTTCTATCTCACGGAAATATGGGTAAACGCCCTGTGCCATAAACTTTTGTGGCAGGTCGTACTTAGCTAACTTCTCTTGTAATAATCCCATGAATTATAATTTATTATACTCATACTCAAATCGTTCGCTGACGATCTTACATCCTTTTATCTTAACAAGTGTTTAAAAACAGGGGGCAAAGATAACAAAATTTGCTTTTATCTGTTCTTTTTAAGAGAAAAAAGTTGCTCTCGTATGATTAGAAACCTCTAATAGATTAAAATTTAAGATATTTATATTACTTTTGTCGTCTACAATCGACAAGAATAGCATGAACGAAAGAATGAAAAAAATAAAATTCGTCGTCAATCCTATTTCGGGAACACAAAGTAAAGAATTGATTCTTAACTTGCTGGACGAAAAAATAGACAAGGCGAGATACTCTTGGGAAGTAGTGTATACGGAAAGAGCCGGTCATGCAGTAGAAATAGCTGCCAAAGCTGCCGAAGAGAAAACAGATATAGTAGTGGCTATTGGTGGGGATGGAACGATCAATGAAATAGCTCGTTCGTTGGTGCATACTGATACCGCGCTGGGAATTATTCCCTGCGGATCGGGCAATGGACTGGCGAGGCATCTGCATATACCGATGGAACCGAAGAGAGCATTGGAAGTGCTGAACGAAGGTTGCATGGATGTGATAGATTATGGTAAGATCAACGGTACAGATTTTTTCTGCACTTGCGGAGTAGGATTCGACGCGTTTGTCAGTCTGAAGTTTGCGCATGCCGGTAAACGGGGGCTATTGACTTATCTGGAGAAAACCCTGCAGGAAAGTCTTAAATATGAGCCGGAAACGTATGAACTGGAAACGGAAAACGGAGTCTCCAAGTATAAAGCCTTCCTGATTGCCTGCGGAAACGCGTCGCAATATGGAAACAATGCTTATATCGCACCACAAGCCACTCTGACAGATGGTTTGCTGGATGTGACCATTCTCGAACCGTTCACCGTATTGGACGTTCCTTCATTGGCCTTTCAATTATTCAATAAAACAATCGATCAGAATAGCCGTATCAAGACTTTCCGCTGCAAACAGTTGTGCATCCGCCGGACTACTCCGGGCGTCGTGCATTTTGATGGTGACCCCATGGAAACGGATGCCAATGTAAATATTCAACTGATTCAAAGAGGATTGCGCGTGGTAGTGCCACGAGCATCGGAAAAGGACGCAGCCAATGTGCTCCAAAGAGCGCAGGAATATATGAATGGCATCAAATTGATGAATGAAGCCATCGTCGACAATATAACAGATAGAAACAAGAAAATATTGAAAAAGCTGACAAAGAAAGTCTGATAAAATAACGGATTACTGACACCGAATTACAAATTATTGCGTACTTTTGCGCAGTTTTGGTTCGATCAAAATAAAAACGCGAGTGATAATCGTTTAAATAAAAAATATATGTTTAGAACGCACACATGTGGAGAACTTAGAATCTCTGATGTAAACAAGCAAGTCACGCTGTCCGGATGGGTACAGCGCAGCCGTAAGATGGGAGGGATGACTTTCATTGACCTTCGCGACCGTTACGGAATTACCCAATTGGTTTTTAATGAAGAAATTAATGCTGAACTCTGTGAACGTGCTAATAAATTGGGACGTGAGTTCGTCATTCAAGTGACAGGAACGGTTAATGAACGTTTCAGCAAGAATGCAAACATTCCTACCGGAGACATTGAAATCATTGTTTCCGAACTGAACGTACTAAATACTGCCATGACTCCTCCGTTCACTATCGAAGATAACACGGATGGGGGGGATGATATCCGCATGAAATACCGTTATCTGGATTTACGCCGTAACGCTGTACGTTCCAATTTGGAACTGCGTCATAAAATGACAATTGAAGTTCGCAAATATCTGGATAGTCTGGGTTTCATCGAAGTGGAAACGCCCGTTTTGATCGGTTCTACTCCTGAAGGCGCACGCGACTTCGTGGTGCCGTCACGTATGAATCCGGGACAGTTCTACGCACTTCCGCAGTCTCCGCAGACTTTGAAACAGTTGTTGATGGTTTCCGGTTTCGACCGTTATTTCCAGATTGCGAAATGTTTCCGCGACGAGGACTTACGTGCCGATCGTCAGCCGGAATTTACACAGATCGACTGTGAAATGAGCTTCGTTGAGCAAGAAGATATTATCTCTACTTTCGAAGGAATGGCTAAACATTTGTTTAAGACTCTTCGTGGTGTGGAACTGAATGAACCATTCCAACGTATGTCTTGGGCGGATGCCATGAAATATTATGGTAGCGATAAACCGGATTTGCGTTTCGGCATGAAATTCGTGGAACTGATGGATATCATGAAAGGTCACGGATTCTCTGTATTCGATAATGCGGCTTATGTGGGTGGTATCTGTGCCGAAGGTGCTGCGACTTATACCCGCAAGCAACTGGATGCATTGACCGAATTTGTAAAGAAACCGCAGATTGGTGCGAAAGGAATGGTTTATGCCCGTGTGGAAGCCGACGGAACGGTGAAATCGAGTGTAGATAAATTCTATGCGCAGGAGGTGCTCCAGCAAATGAAAGAAGCATTCGGAGCTAAACCGGGTGATTTGATTCTGATTCTGTCTGGCGACGATGTAATGAAAACACGTAAACAACTTTGCGAGCTTCGTCTGGAAATGGGTGCTCAACTGGGATTGCGTGATAAGAATAAGTTTGTTTGCCTTTGGGTGATTGACTTCCCGATGTTCGAATGGAGCGAAGAGGAAGGACGCCTGATGGCTATGCATCATCCGTTTACTCATCCGAAAGAGGAAGATATTCCGATGTTGGACACTGACCCGGCAGCTGTACGTGCAGATGCATACGATATGGTAATCAACGGTGTGGAAGTTGGCGGCGGATCTATCCGTATCCACGATGCGAAATTGCAGGCGAAGATGTTCGAGATTCTTGGATTCACTCCGGAGAAGGCAGAGGCACAGTTTGGCTTCCTGATGAATGCCTTTAAGTATGGTGCGCCTCCTCACGGTGGTTTGGCATACGGACTCGACCGTTGGGTGTCTTTGTTTGCAGGATTGGATTCTATACGCGACTGTATTGCGTTCCCGAAAAATAATTCCGGACGTGATGTGATGCTGGACGCACCCTCTGCAATCGACCAGAGCCAGCTTGATGAACTGAATTTGATCGTAGATTTGAAAGAGGGCGAGTGAAAGAATCTGTACGCATATTCCGTTTTATAGTCATCGGTACAATGAACGCTTTGATTATGGCGTTGGTTGTATGGTTAATGATGAAAGAAATGTCATTTGACGGCGACTATATGGTGGCTAATATAACAGCGTATCTGATAGCTCAAATCCATAACTTTCTCTGGTGCAAATACTGGATATTCCCCGTAGAAAATAAAAAGAATAGTATCTGGAAACAGATACTGCTCTTTTGTTCTGCTTTTGCCGTGGCTTACACCGCACAGTTTTTATTTCTTATCTTATTGGTAGAAGGACTGGACGTGAATGAATATCTGGCTCAATTCTTGGGATTGTTTATTTATGGAGGAGCTAATTTCCTAGCCAACAAGAAAATAACTTTTCAATGAAATAGTTATTATATATAATATATAGAAAGGGCACAGAGTTTTAAATTTAGATTTTGACTCTGTGCCCTTCTTATTTCCTTACTGTAGCAGGGACATTTCTCACATAATAACTATAATAGGGACTGTCTGACAAGTCCCTCATTAATAATTTCACCCACGCTATAACTATCTGTAGCGTGGGTGATTTTCAATATTTAGAATTCGTTAGACAGTTCCTTTTTGGTGTTGTGATATTTATAAATATCCTCTCTTATGTCTTTGGGAGTGAACTTTATTGGAGAACTTCTGCATTGAACTTTAATCGAGGAAGCGTTTGGTAAGTCCTTCGTATTCGTCAATCCGGCGATCACGGAGGAAAGGCCACCAGCGGCGGACGTTTTCCGAGCGTTCCATATCTATTTCCACTACCATGTTTTCCGGATGATCGTTTCCGGCTTGTGCCAGGAATTCTCCTTGCGGTCCTGCTACGAAACTGTTTCCCCAAAATAGGATGCCGTTTGTCTGTCCGGAAGGATCGGGCTCGTGTCCTACACGGTTGACGGAGATAACAGGAAGACCATTGGCAACGGCATGGGCACGCTGCGAAATAATCCAGGCGTTGAGTTGGCGGGCTTTTTCGTCGTCCGTGTCACTGCTTTCCCAGCCGATGGCAGTAGGATAAATTAAAAGTTCCGCACCTTTCAGTGCCATCAGGCGGGCAGCTTCCGGATACCATTGATCCCAGCATACCAGTACGCCCAGCTTTCCTAAAGAGGTTTGAATAGGTTCAAAACCGATGTCTCCGGGAGTGAAATAGAATTTTTCGTAGTAAGCCGGATCATCGGGAATATGCATTTTCCGGTATTTACCCGCAATGCTTCCGTCGCGGTCGAACACAACAGCGGTGTTATGATATAGTCCGGGGGCACGTTTCTCAAAAAGAGAGGTGACAAGGACTACTTTATTGGCGGCTGCCAACTCGGAATAAAAGCCTGTGGATGGTCCGGGAATGGGTTCGGCCAGATCAAACAGGTTGGTATTTTCTGTTTGGCAGAAATAAAGTGAGTTGTGTAACTCTTGAAGCACAATCAGTTGTGCACCGTGAGCAGCGCAAGCCTCGATACTCTTTGCGAGGTTCATCAGGTTGACCCGAATATCTGCGGTATTGGATTGTTGGATGATTCCGACTTTTATCTTTTTCATGATGAATAATTACTTGGTTGATTTATTCGTTATTTTATAACTCCCAATGGGTATTGCATGGTGACACAATGCAGGGAACCGTGTTGCTTAATTAGGGCACGGCAGTCTATTCCAATTATCTGATGGCCTGGAAATGCTTGTTGTAACACTTCTCTTGCTTTTTGGTCATTCGCTGGCTGATGGTATGTCGGGTAGAGAATAACTTCGTTCATAATCAAGAAGTTGGCGTAAGTTGCGGGCAGGCGTTCGCCGTCTTCTTCGATCTTGTTCGCCATCGGTAAGGCTAACAGGCGATAGGGTTCTCCTGCTAGGGTGCGGAATGTTTTCAGCTGTTCCTCCATTGCGAGTAATGCTTGGTAGTGTTCGTCTTCTTTGTCGTCGCATTTTACGTAAGCAATGGTGTCGGTAGAACAGAAACGTGCCAAAGTGTCGATGTGGCTGTCAGTGTCGTCGCCGGCAAGATAGCCGTGGTCTAACCAAAGAACCTTTTGCAGGTGGAAGGTTGATTTCAGGTATTCTTCTATCTCTACCTGGTTCAGTCGCCCGTTCCGCTGGGGAGAAAGCAGACATTCGGAGGTAGTGAGCAGTGTGCCCATTCCGTCGCTTTCGATGGAGCCTCCTTCGAGAACGAAGTCGAGGCGGTCTATATACTGGCCTTTCAAGGCTTCGGCTTCTACCGCTTGTTTGGTGATTTGATTATCCAGTTCGGAAGCAAATTTCAGTCCCCAGCCGTTGAATGTAAAGTCGAGCAGGGAAGGGGTGCCGGTGTCTATCATGGTGATGGCTCCGTGGTCGCGTGCCCATGTGTCATTGGTGGCACATTCCAGAAAGCGGACGTTGTTCATGTTGACGGTAGCGGCTATCTGTTTTTTCACTTCTTCCGGTTCGGGGGTGACAATCAATAGTAACTCTCGCTTCGCTATTTCCCTGGCTATGTTTATAAAACACTCTTGCACTTCTGCCAGCATGTATGCCCAGTCTGTACCGGCGTGTGGCCATGTCAACTGTATACCACTCTGCGTATGCCATTCGGCGGGCAAATGAGGTGCTCTCATTTCTACCTGCACAGTCATGTTTTTGCCGAAATTCAACTGCAAATCTTTCTCCGAGCCACTTGGGCTGGGAAGTCCAACCATGATTCCCATTAGACTATTATCTATTTTAGTTATTTATAAAATCAGTTTATTGTCTGCGTCAGTCGTCAGTGTGCCTGTTACGCATCATTACGTATTATTATGAATTCGTTTCTTGCTTTGGCTTCCGGTCAAAGAACGGATTCTTAGAAGATGCACTTACAGGAATGGCCATTACCATCTTGCAGTCTTTCAGCCAGTTCAGGCGTTGTGCTGCCAGCCCGGCGGAGAACATCACACGTGTGTCTACACGCAAATCGGCTGCCATAGCACAGGCGGAACCTATGGCGATACCTACGTCTATGCTGTTCAATGCGCAGGGAACTCCTCCGGTACGTCCGTCGCAGGTGGTGAAGCCGCAATGACCGCAGTTTAAGCCTTGTGTCTGCTCGCGTGTTCCTATCAATACAACACATTCGGCACTTAAGATGTTGTCGGCATCACGAAGGAAAAATTTCATTCCGTGTTCTTCTACCATAGCTATCATAGTGTCCGATAGTTGTTTAATCTCTTCATCCGTGATTAGGGCCACTTCGATAATATCGATTCCTTTTCCTTTCGGAGCAGTACGCGCAGCCGTCATCATCTGGCGGGCTACTTGTAATACATGCTCATGACGGGCATCTCTTTCGTTCAGTATCATAACTTTTCTTGAATTAATTAGTGAGGCAAAGATAAATGAAAATTGGTAAAACGGAGCGAAATGATGAAAGAAATAGAGGCTGTAATTCTGTTTATCTAATCACTCCATTATACTATGAGGTAGATGAAGGGGATAGCTTATGTATAAATGTCTATTGTAAATGTTTTATTCAGTTACCTGATATATAACAGATTGAGCTTATTAATGCGCTTAATATTCTCAATACTAAGTTGAAAATTATTCTTAGTTGATTTTATTATCTGTTAGCGATTTCTCTACAAAGTTCTCTTTTTTCACGAACAATAGACAGGACTTCCGGATTTTTATCAATATTGATAATAGGACGGTATTTTTGAATTAAATATTCTTCACAGGCTTCATCTCTTTCTTTTGTGATGATATAATTAACTAGTAAATTGTCGCTATTAAATTGAATAATATTGTTTTCATCTGCCTTCTTAAACTTATAATTATATTTGTTTCTTTTATCCTTTAAAGATCCCTTAGGTGGTGTAAACCCTAAAATAGCTCCAATACTTCTGAAGAATGTACCATGACCTTTTGCTATAAGTTCTTGCTTCAAACGTTTTTGTAAATTATTGGCGATACCAATATATATAATATCATGCTGCCTATCTTTGAGTGCTATTCTACACGGTTCGATAAGCTGATCTATGTTTTTGATTCTAATACAATAGATGCCAAAACAAGGTGGTGCATCTTCTATGCTTTTTACGGGATCTCTAAATTTTGCTTTATCTAAAAGTGTATTTTCAATCTCTTTAAATTTATTATTCTCCATATGCTTTTGTGCTATCTCGAATTTGTTTTTTATTCCTTTCATTAGTTTGAGAGCCTTATTTATGCTGCTGAATTTATCTTAGAATAGAGCATACTCTTAAAGAATAGAGTAAATCACAGCAGTAAATAGCACTCCCACTAATGTACCTATTAAGGCAGATTTTGCTTTTCTGTCATCATTATTCCATGAAATACAGCATAAGATTATTCCAATTAGTGGAATTAAGAAACTTATAAATAAATAGCCTAAACTGATTCCTTTACTATTTAAGTTTTGTTCATTTTGAGGATATCCACAAAAAGGACAGCTTTGGGCATGACTTGAAATTTGTTTACCACACTCTCTACAATAAATAAGTGACATGTTATCTTTGGTATTTAGTGTCTTATTACTTTGGGTTATATTATATGTAATCAATTCTTTATCGCATTGGGGACATTTGAATATAACATCTGGTTTAGATGGAGCTTCTATCACATTCTTGCAAAAGGGACATTCAACCATTGAAGAATCAATCTTTTTTATTTCATTACTGTTTTCCATATAATCAAAGTTTATATTATTAAACATCTATTCCTATAAAATTTAAAAACGCAAATATCCAACATAACATGAATAAACATAATAGTACTGTTAGAATTAAAAAATCTTCATTGTGTTTTTTTACACCAACTTCTTGAGAAAGGAGAATCCTAACTCCAATTTCAGGTTTGGGAATTGCCGAAATTTTTTCCATAAACATCCTATTTATAATATCATTTCGACTCCCTAAAATGAGGTTATACATAAAAAAGAAAGTGTGGAGTCGTCTGTTTATCTATCGGGAGGTTCTGGTAAACCTAAGGAACAAATAAACAATACCCCACACTTGTATAGATATGCGCATAGGTAACACATACGAAAATACAAGTGATGAGTGTTATTGTTATCCCTGTTCCTTTTGAAATTTACCAGATTTCCCGAATAAGGATAAAAGCAAAACACTTTCATCTAATAAAATGTAATGTCATATAATTGCTTATGATGACAGTGCAAATATAGATATATTTTGCAATATAACACTCTAGGGTATTGTTTTTTTTAGGTTTAAGTATAGTCTTCGTTAACAATCAATCTCTTACTCTATCAAATCTATCTCATCATCCATTTCTCCATTCTCATCGTCATATAAATAAGATTCAGGTATATAGTCAGACAAAACCAGTTTTTCATTCTGTGTTTCGTTTTCAATTTCTTCTGCAAGATCAATATTTACGTCAATATCATCGCAGCAGGCGTAGTTGTCGCGATATTGTTGATTACGTTTCATTTCTTGCTGAAAAAAACTGCTACCAAATAATGCTTTAAATAGATTCATAGTTTTAATGTTAAACGTTATGTTATAAATGTCTTTTTATTGCTTCCTCATAAATTCTCCGTATCCGTTCCCGAAGATGTGACGGCTCAATTACTGTAAGTGAACTACTACGTGAGAGCAATGCCATTACAAAATCATTAGTAATACGAAGGCGTAATCTGATTCGAAATTCCATCTCATTGTCCGTAATGATTTCTTGTGAATGATGCAAAGGAATTGATTTCAAGAAACTGCCATCTAATGCACTATAGCTTAGTTCAATATTTTCTACTGGAATATCTGTCTGATTCCAGATGCCGTAGCTGTCTTTAAATAAGTTGTTTGCATCAATATTCATATCTCTTTTGAAGGTTTCCTCATAAAGGATTTGGAGATTGCGGATACAGTCTATATTGAAAGTTTTTAATATGTTGTTGTCGTAGGCGAGGAGATACCATCTTTGCTGGTCTTCTTTCAGATAATAAGGTAAGACTTTCTTTTTGCGTACTTTGTCTCCTTCACGTACATAAATATAACTGAATTCTACCGGGTGAAAGAATTTAATGGCTTTTATCAATGCCGGAAGACATTCACTGTCGTTTGGTCGATGATGTTCGGCAAGAACATAGGTGTGTAGGTTGGAAGTTTTGTCCAAAGCATTCAATAGGTCGAAGTTTAGCAGAAGCCGTTCGTACTGCTCCTTTTTCAAATCGTCTTCCTCATTGATATAATAACCGTTTTGTTTCTTATCAAAACAGATGCGGATACCAAATAGATCTTCTATATCTTTGAAGTCTCGCTGCAAAGTTCTTATGTCTACAGGTGTTCCATCTCGTTCTTCCATGCGATGTGTCACGTAGTTCTCCAATTCTTTACGTGGCACATACTGTTGCGGTCCTTTTAATTTATTGATAATGACCAGCATTCGTTGCATTCCTTCCCGTTTCTTGCCCATATTTGGTATTAATTTTAATTATCAAGAGCAAAGATAATGTCACGTGACGACAAAACATGTCGTTCTAAGAAAATTTCTAAGAAAACAAAGGGATTTTGATACGTATGCCCTTGTTTTTTTATACTTTTGGTGAAATTTTCAAAAGGTACGATTAAATGCTACATATTGAGAACATTTGTATTGCTTTTGGGACAGAGGTTCTTGTTTCCGGTTTTAATATGAAATTGGAAAGGGGAGAAACTGCCTGTATTGTAGGACAATCTGGTTGTGGAAAGACTTCGTTGCTGAATGCGATAATGGGTTTTGTTCCGTTGAAAGAAGGGATAATCAGGATAGGAGGAATGGTACTGGATAGATCGACTATTGATACAGTCAGGCGGCAGATTGCATGGATTCCCCAGGAATTGGCATTGCCTTTCGAATGGGTGAAAGAGATGGTAGCTCTCCCGTTCGGACTGAAAGTGAACCGTTCTGTCCCTTTTTCGGAAGAAAGGCTTTTTGCCTGTTTTGATGAATTGGGACTGGAACATGAATTATATACCAAGAGAGTGAATGAAGTGTCGGGCGGTCAGCGTCAACGCATCATGCTCGCCGTAGCCGCTATGCTCAATAAACCTCTGATTATTATAGACGAACCTACTTCTGCTTTGGATGCCGATTCGACCGGTAGGGTCTTGTCTTTTTTCCGGCGACAGGCGGAAAGGGGAACAGCAGTGCTGGCCGTATCGCATGATAAGGACTTTGCTTCGGGATGTCATTATTTAATAGAATTGTAACGATTGGAGAGAACTCTAACACGAATCGGATAGAATTGTTAAGAATACACTGTGGGAACGATTGATATATCATATTATAATCTTTTTATAGGCTTGCTTCTGCTTGCCATCCCGTTCTTTTATCTTTGGAAGTTTAAAACGGGACTACTGAAACCTGCACTGATTGGTACAATACGGATGATTATCCAACTGTTCTTTATCGGCATGTATCTGAAATATCTCTTTTTGTGGAACAATCCCTGGATTAACTTCCTTTGGGTGATAATTATGATATTCGTAGCCGGACAGACAGCACTGGTGCGTACCCAGTTGAAACGTCGTATCTTATTAATCCCTATTACGGTAGGATTTCTTTGTAGTGTTGTACTGGTAGGCTTGTACTTTATCGGTATTGTTCTTCAATTGGACAATATATTTAGCGCCCAATACTTTATTCCGATATTCGGTATCCTGATGGGTAATATGCTTTCGAGCAATGTGATAGCTTTGAATACGTATTATAGCGGATTGAAACGTGAGCAACAGTTGTACCGTTATTTACTGGGGAACGGAGCAACAAGGCAGGAAGCACAGGCTCCATTTATCCGACAGGCCATTATTAAATCCTTCAGTCCGCTGATTGCGAACATTTCCGTGATGGGATTGGTTGCTCTTCCCGGCACAATGATCGGACAAATCCTGGGAGGAAGCAGTCCGAATGTTGCCATCAAGTATCAGATGATGATTATGGTGATTACTTTTACGGCATCTATGCTGTCGCTGATGATAACTATTTCATTGGCTTCACGCCGATCTTTTGACGCATACGGGAAATTATTAGAGGTAACCAAAGAACCCCGAAAATGACAGTTACCGATCAGATATTTCGTAAAGTGGCTGAAGCTTCTATTCCGCATTTTTTTATAACAGTGGAGTTTGCGGCATCCGGTACTGAAATGCCGGAACACATCGAATCGTTCCTGCGGGAAAAGCACGAAGCAATTCTTCGTGGAGCCAGCGGGCGTAAATTTATCTATAAAGAAGGAGAGTGGCGGCTTATTTTCACTTTCTTTCCTACCGACAGTGTGGTAGACGAGCGGTATGCGCTGAAAAACAAAGTACAGATGAAAAGCAAAAACTAGACGCTAAGACAACGGGTTATCTTTGCTTTTAGCTCCGGTTGTGAGCACATTGATTACTTGCCTTTCAACATTCCCCATAAGCAGCGAAGCTGCACGAATTGTTCTCCGGGTTGCACATACCCGCCTTCAAACATCTTTTCCGACACTTTAAATTTGGAAAGATGATGGCGTATGTACGTCTCTACAGCCGGGGATTGTTTTTTGACGAATGACATCAAATCGACCTTTCCATCTTCACGAATAAGAACATGGGCTTTGATGGTACGAAAGCCGTACTCTTTGCAGTGTTTGGTTTCTGCTTTATCAATCCAGAAGATAGCAGTAGCTTTGACCGTATCTGCCGTGCAATCTTCGGCATTGTCAATTTCTGTAGACTCGGCTACAGCCGTATCCGTATTATCACTCTTTTTGAGTTGACAAGAGGTCGTCACAACTATCAGCAACAGTAGAGTCAGAATTGTTTTCATCGTATTTATTATTTAGTGGAAGTAAAAATACAGATTTTCAATAAATAACGGAAGTTTTACGCAGAATTTTATAATTAGTTTTTATTCCGGCATTGATTTTTATCCATATTTGTCCGATGAAAACAGGCAAAAGGCAAAAAGAATATACGCTCTCTTTGCCTTTTGCCTATTGATAAAACTGAAAAATGAAATCAATTGTTTAATCTGAAACTGATGTAGATATAGTTAGGGTTTAGCGGAAGTCTTTCAGTTCTTCCTGTAATTTCTGGCGCGTGAAGAAGATACGGCTCTTTACAGTGCCCAACGGAAGATTCAGTTTTTCTGCAATTTCGCGGTATTTGAATCCGGAAACGTGCATGGCGAACGGAACTCTGTATTCTTTCGGAAGAGCATTGACTACGCGGTGCATCTCTTTCAGGTCGTATGTCTTTTCCGTACTTTCAAACCCTGCATCTTGCGGTAAATTAAGATGGTAGAGATTGTCCGTATGGTCAATAAATGTCTGGTCACGAACTACCTTACGATAGTTATTGATAAAGATATTGCGCATGATGGTATACATCCATCCTTTGAAATTTGTATCAGGTGTATATTTTTCTTCGTTATCTAATGCTTTTAATGAGGTTTCCTGCAGCAAATCGTTTGCTTCTTCGCGGTCTGTTGTCAGTTTGTATGCGAAACGTAGTAGTTCTTCCTGAACGCCTACCAAGTCTTTTCTGAAGCTTAAACTTTTCATATGTGTTGTTTTTAAAATGTGAGTATTCGTTGTTAAAATTTTGATGTTGCAAGTTTAAGGTATTTTGTCGATCCCGCTGGGGGAGAATCCGACGGAATTTAGGGGAATTTCTATCATCGGATAGTTTTTAGGTCTTATTTGATAGTTTTCGGGTGGTGTTTGATATCTTTTACGGTGGTCTCAAGAAAACGGATAACGATAAATTCTCTAAAAAACGACCGTTTAGTATGATTATTCCTTTTTTATTTATTATATTTGCAACCAAATTTTCTACCAAATAATGAAAATTAAGCAAATAGTAAGCGCCCTTGAACGATTCGCGCCTCTGCCATTGCAAGACGGCTTTGATAATGCCGGCCTGCAAATCGGATTGACAGAAGCGGAAGCAACAGGGGCTTTGTTGTGTCTTGACGTTACTGAAGCAGTGTTGGATGAAGCGATCGCGTTGGGTTACAATCTCATTATATCTCATCATCCGCTGATTTTTAAAGGATATAAATCCATTACGGGCAAGGATTATGTGGAACGCTGTATATTGAAAGCAATAAAGAATGATATTGTGATCTATTCGGCGCATACCAATCTGGATAATGCACAAGGTGGAGTAAATTATAAGATAGCCGAAAAAATCGGATTGAAGAATTTGAAAGTGCTTGAGCCGAAAGAGAATAACTTGGTTAAGTTGGTGACGTTTGTTCCTTACGCACAAGCTGACGCGGTGCGAGAAGCACTATTTGCTGCCGGATGCGGAAATATAGGCGACTATGATTCATGCAGTTACAATCTGAAAGGAGAGGGAACTTTCCGTGCAAAAGAGGGAACGCATCCTTTTTGTGGAACAATCGGAGAACTGCACCACGAAAAGGAGGTGAGGATTGAAACGATTCTTCCTTCCTTTAAAAAGGCGGAAACCATCAAGGCTTTATTGGCTGCCCATCCTTATGAGGAACCGGCATTCGACATTTATCCGTTATTGAACGACTGGTCGCAGGCGGGATCGGGAATTGTCGGTGAACTGGATGAATCGGAGACAGAACTCGAATTTTTGAAACGCATCAAAAAGACATTCGAAGTGGGATGTTTGCGTCACAACAAGCTGAAGGGAAGAGAGATACAGAAAGTGGCATTGTGCGGCGGTGCAGGTGCATTTTTGCTTCCACAGGCAATCCGGTCGGGAGCGGATGTTTTTATTACCGGCGAAATTAAATATCATGATTATTTCGGCCATGAAGAAGATATTCTGATGGCAGAGATTGGTCATTACGAAAGCGAACAATATACAAAAGAAATTTTTTATTCCATAATCCGGGATTTATTTCCTAATTTTGCACTCCAATTGAGTAAAATAAATACGAATCCCATAAAATATTTATAAGTAAAATGGCTAGAGAAGCAAAAAAAGATCCGAATGAGTTGACGGTAGAACAGAAACTGAAGACACTGTTCCAACTGCAAACGATGTTGTCTAAGATTGATGAAATCAAGACATTGAGAGGTGAACTTCCGTTGGAAGTGCAAGACCTTGAAGATGAAATTGCCGGTTTGAGTACCCGTATCGACAAGATCAAAGCTGAAGTGGATGAACTGAAATCTGCTATTGCCGGCAAGAGAGTAGAAATCGAAACAGCAAAGGCTTCAGTAGAAAAATATAAGTCACAACAAGACAATGTTCGCAACAACCGTGAATATGACTTCTTGACAAAGGAAATCGAATTCCAGACATTGGAGATCGAACTTTGCGAAAAGAGAATCAAAGAATATTCTGCTGATAAAGAAGAAAAAGAGGCTGAAGTGACAAAGAACGATCAGATTCTTAACGAAAGAATGAAAGACCTGGAGCAGAAAAAGAGCGAACTGGATGAAATTATCTCTGAAACTAAACAGGAAGAAGAGAAATTGAGAGACAAAGCTAAAGACTTGGAAACTAAGATTGAACCACGTCTGTTGCAGTCTTTCAAACGTATCCGCAAGAACTCTCGTAACGGATTGGGTATTGTGTATGTACAACGTGACGCATGTGGTGGTTGCTTTAACAAGATTCCGCCCCAGAGACAGCTGGATATCCGCTCTCGTAAGAAAGTAATCGTTTGCGAATACTGCGGACGTATTATGATTGACCCGGAATTGGCTGGTGTGCAAATCGAACACAAGGTGGAAGAAGCTCCGGCAACTACTACCAAAAGAGCTATCAGAAGAAAAACTGCTGAATAAAGAAAGCAGTGAAGTAGTAAGTAAAGTTACTATTTTGATATATAAAGTAAGCCCTGCAGCAATGCGGGGCTTTTTTTGTTTTAGTAAGTGCCCGTATAAAGGGAAATCGAATACTTCAAAATAATATTGCGTCGCGTGGGAGTTTTACTCCAATTTTACTCCGGTAAACAAACTTACCCTTTAGTTGTTATCTTTTCATTTCATAAAAACCTGAACTGATATGAGTATACGAGTGTGGGGCACATCGCTCCTTATGTTTCTTTCAACTGTAACTGCGGTTGGACAGACTGCAAACCGTTATTTGAAAGCTCCGCTCCCTAACGATTGGGAAGAGAGCGGGGAAGTGTTTCAACAGATACTTCCGGTGGATGACCATTGGTGGAAGTCATTCCAAGACGCCAAACTGGACTCTTTGATAGCTCTGGCAGTAGATCGTAATTATTCCGTTGCAATGGCAATCAACCGTATAGCCGCTGCCCGTGCCAATCTTTGGATAGAACGTAGTAATTTCTTTCCTTCCATCGGACTGAATGCAGGATGGACCCGTCAGGAAACAAGTGGAAATACCAGTTCGCTGCCTCAAACAACGGATCATTATTATGATGCTTCGTTGAGTATGAGTTGGGAGTTGGATATCTTTGGCAGTATCCGCAAGCGGGTAAAAGCACAGAAAGAGAATTTTGCCGCCAGTAAGGAAGAGTACACAGGTGTTATGGTTTCGTTGGCTGCGGAGGTAGCCTCGGCCTATATCAATCTAAGGGAATTGCAACAAGAACTTGAGGTGGTGAAGAAAAACAGTGCTTCGCAGGAGGAAGTTTTGAAAATCACGGAAGTACGCTATAATACCGGACTTGTTGCCAAGCTTGATGTGGCACAGGCTAAGTCTGTGTTGTATAATACGAAAGCCTCCATTCCTCAACTGGAAGCGGGTATCAGTCAGTATATAACGACATTGGCCGTTTTATTGGGAATGTATCCGCAGGATATTCGTCCGGTTCTCGAATCCGGCGGAACACTGCCTGATTACATGGAACCGATCGGAGTGGGGCTACCTGTCGATTTGTTATTGAGACGGCCTGATGTACGAGGTGCGGAATTGAGCGTGAATGCACAAGCGGCATTGCTGGGAGCCTCAAAAGCGGATTGGTTGCCGAAAGTTTTCTTGAAAGGATCATTTGGATATGCCGCCCGTGATTTGAAGGATCTCACCAAAAGTAAAAGTATGACTTATGAAATCGCTCCGTCATTGAGCTGGACTATTTTCAGCGGAGGACAGTTGGTGAACGCAACCCGACTGGCGAAAGCGCAACTGGATGAAGCGATCAATCAGTTTAACCAGACGGTTTTGACTGCCGTACAGGAGACTGACAACGCTATGAATGGCTACCGGAATTCAATCAAACAGATTGTCGCCCTGCGGGAAGTGCGTAATCAAGGGATTGAGACATTGAAACTTTCACTGGAACTGTACAAGCAGGGACTCTCTCCTTTCCAAAACGTACTCGATGCGCAACGTTCTCTGTTATCTTACGAAAATCAGCTGGTACAGGCACAAGGAAGTTCACTTTTGCAACTGATAGCCCTCTACAAGGCTTTGGGAGGCGGTTGGAGAGAATAAAAAAATCAATCAAAAATATATAACCTAACAGATATGAAAAAACTGATGTATATCTTTCTTGCACTGCCTATATTGACAGGTTGCAAGGAGAAGAAAAGTACAGGAGCGATGGGAGGTATGCCCACTCCGGAAATTAGCGTGACCAACCCCGTAGTGGAGGATATTACTTTGACGAAAGATTACCCGGGCTATCTGACAACTGAAAAAACGGTGAATCTTGTGGCCCGAGTGAACGGAACCTTGCAGTCTACCTCGTATGTTCCTGGCGGACGAGTGAAACAGGGACAACTGCTGTTTGTCATTGAACCTACTTTGTATAAAGACAAGGTGGAGCAGGCAGAAGCAGAACTGAAAACCTCCCAGGCTCAACTGGAATATGCCCGTAATAATTATAGCCGTATGAAAGAGGCTGTAAAGAGTGATGCTGTCAGTCAGATACAGGTGCTTCAGGCTGAATCGTCTGTGGCAGAAGGGGTTGCAGCTGTCAGCAATGCGGAAGCTGCTTTGAGTACCGCCCGTACAAACTTGGGATATTGTTATGTTCGCGCGCCGTTTGATGGCACTATCAGTAAGGCGACGGTGGATGTAGGAAGTTATGTCGGCGGCTCGTTGCAGCCGGTTACATTGGCTACTATTTATAAGGATAATCAGATGTATGCTTACTTCAATGTAGCTGATAATCAATGGTTGACGATGGCTATGGATAACCAGCAATTACCAGCCAATCTTCCGCAGAAAATAATGGTTCAACTGGGAAAGGAGGGAACTGAAACTTATCCGGCTGCCCTCGACTATCTTTCACCCAATGTAGATTTGAATACAGGAACGCTGACGGTTCGTGCCAATTTTGATAATCCGAAAGGGATATTGAAGAGTGGGTTGTATGTAAGCATTACTTTACCTTATGGAGAAGCTAAAAATGCGGTGCTGGTGAAGGAAGGTTCTATCGGGACCGATCAGTTGGGTAAATATTTATATGTTGTAAATGATTCGAATATAGTTCATTACCGGCATATTGAAATAGGGCAGTTGGTCGACGGCACTTTACGGCAGGTAGTGGGAGGACTTTCTCCGCAAGAACAGTATGTCACAGAGGCTTTGATGAAAGTCAGAGACGGAATGAAGATAAAGCCTCTTCCTGATTCTCTTCCCAAGAGAGAAAAGTAAAGTCCTTTGCTAACTGATTGACTAACAAATGAAATCAATAAAGGCGATGTACTTAAAACCGATTAATTAACAAAGGTAACTTCTTGCTCCCTCTCTTTGGGAGAAGGCTGTGGAGAGGCTGCTTTTAAACCTATATATTATGTTTTCTAAGTTTTTTATCAACCGACCGATATTTGCTACTGTTCTTGCCCTGCTTATTGTAGTAGCCGGTCTGGTCACACTCAATATATTGCCTGTGGCGCAATTTCCGGAGATCACGCCACCAACGGTGCAGGTCTCTGCCGTTTATCCCGGGGCAAATGCTGAAACTGTTGCCCAAACAGTGGGTATTCCTATCGAACAGCAGGTGAATGGTGTAGATGGTATGCTTTATATGTCTTCCAATTCTTCCTCTTCGGGAGCGTATTCTCTGACCATTACATTCGCTGTCGGTACGGACATCGATATGGCAACTGTGCAGGTACAAAACAGGGTAAGTATCGCGCAATCATCACTGCCGGAACCGGTAGTAGTGCAAGGAGTCACTGTGCAGAAACAGTCTTCAAACATTGTGATGTTCCTGACAATGACTTCGCAGGATTCTGTATACAATAGCCTGTATCTGACTAATTATGCCAAACTGAATTTAGTAGACCAGCTGACACGTGTGTCCGGAGTGGGTGCTGTGAATGTTATGGGAGCTGGGGACTATTCAATGCGCATCTGGCTCGATCCGGAGGCTATGCGTATACGGGATATTTCACCGCAACAGGTTTATCAGTCTATCCAGTCGCAGAATGTGGAAGTATCTGCCGGATATATCGGTCAACCTATCGGGCAGGATAATAATAATGCTTTTCAGTATACATTGAATGTCCAGGGACGATTGAAATCTCCAGAACAGTTCGGCGATATTATTATCCGCCGCGAACAGAACGGAGCGATGCTTCGCCTGAAGGATATTGCACGCATCGACTTGGGTTCTGCGTCATATAGCGTAGTGTCACGATTGAATGGAAAACCTACGGCTGCCATTGCTATTTACCAGCAACCGGGTTCCAATTCGCTGGATGTATCCAAAGGAGTGAAGGCTAAAATGGAGGAATTGGCGGCAAGTTTCCCGAAAGGAGTTTCGTATAATGTCACTTTGGATACGACCGATGTGATCCATGCTTCTATTGATGAAGTGATGGTCACATTCTTTGAAACGACTTTGCTGGTGATTCTCGTTATTTTCCTGTTCTTGCAGAATTGGAGGGCTGTGATTATTCCTTGTATTACCATCCCGGTATCGTTGATTGGTACATTTGCCGTGATGGCGGCATTTGGTTTCTCTATCAATACACTGACGTTGTTCGGGCTGATTCTGGCAGTTGCCATTGTGGTGGATGACGCGATAGTGGTGGTGGAGAATGCTTCGAGGTTACTGGGAACCGGGCAGTACTCCCCCCGCGAAGCGGTGACGAAAGCGATGGGAGAGATTACAGGCCCGATTGTCGGGGTAGTGCTTGTATTGCTGGCTGTGTTTATTCCTACGATGATGATTAGCGGAATTTCAGGGCAGTTGTATAAGCAGTTTGCATTGACTATTGCCGCTTCTACCGTGTTGAGCGGTTTCAATTCGTTGACATTGACTCCTGCGCTCTGTGCGTTGTTTCTTGAAAAGAGCAAACCTTCTAACTTCTTTATATACAAAGGTTTCAATAAGGCATACGACAAGACGCAAGGAGTGTATGACAAGATTGTCAAATGGTTGCTTCAACGTCCCGGAATGGCTCTTGTTTCCTACGGTGCCTTGACTGTTATTGCTGTATTGCTCTTTATGCATTGGCCGTCTACTTTCATTCCGGACGAGGATGACGGATATTTTATTGCTGTTGTTCAACTTCCGCCTGCAGCCAGCCTTGAACGTACGCAGGCAGTGGGAGATAAGGTTAATGCAATTCTGGATTCTTATCCGGAAGTGAAGAATTATATTGGCATTTCCGGCTTCTCGATAATGGGTGGCGGCGAGCAGAGCAACTCGGCAACTTATTTTGTGGTACTGAAAAACTGGGATGAAAGGAAAGGGAAGGAGCATACGGCTGCTGCCGTAGTCAACCGTTTTAATGGTGAAGCGTATATGACTATTCAGGCTGCGGAAGTATTTGCGATGGTTCCTCCGGCTATTCCGGGACTGGGTGCTTCCGGCGGTTTGCAACTTCAGTTGGAAGACCGGCGTAACCTGGGACCGACGGAAATGCAACAAGCTATCAATGCGTTGCTTGCTTCTTATCATTCTAAACCGGCTTTAGGATCTGTGTCCAGTCAGTATCAGGCAAATGTTCCGCAGTATTTCTTGAATATTGATCGTGATAAAGTGCAGTTTATGGGGATTGCCTTGAATGATGTGTTCTCTACATTGGGCTATTATATGGGAGCGGCTTATGTGAATGATTTTGTTGAATTCGGACGTATCTATCAAGTGAAGATTGAGGCACGGGATCAGGCACAGCGCGTGATTGATGATGTCTTGAAACTAAGTGTGCCGAATGCGGCAGGAGAGATGGTACCTTTTTCTTCTTTCACCAAAGTGGAGGAACAGTTAGGACAGGATCAAATAAACCGTTATAATATGTACTCGACTGCTTCTCTGACTTGTAACGTTGCTCCGGGAAGTAGCACCGGGCAGGCCATACAGGAAGTGGAAGCATTATTTAAGGAACAGCTGGGAGATGAGTTTGGATATGAATGGACTTCTGTGGCTTATCAGGAAACACAGGCAGGAAATACGACTACCATTGTACTTGTGATGGCTCTAATTGTTGCTTTCCTGGTACTTGCTGCACAGTATGAGAGTTGGACCAGCCCGGTGGCAGCCGTTATCGGATTGCCGGTCGCATTATTGGGTGCTATGATTGGCTGTCTGATTATGGGAACTCCGGTCAGTATTTATACGCAAATCGGTATCATTCTGCTTGTTGCGCTTTCGGCAAAGAACGGTATTTTGATTGTGGAATTTGCCCGTGATTTCCGTGCCGAAGGTAATTCGATTCGGGAAGCTGCTTTTGAAGCGGGACATGTCCGCTTGCGTCCGATCCTGATGACATCTTTTGCTTTTGTACTAGGAGTGATGCCGTTGTTGTTCGCTACCGGCGCAGGTGCGCAAAGTCGTATAGCATTGGGAGCCGCTGTTGTGTTTGGTATGGCTATGAATACTTTATTGGCTACCATTTATATTCCTAATTTTTACGAATTGATGCAGAAATTGCAAGAGCGATTCAGTAAAAAGAAAGCAGATGATGGTAGTGGGAAAAATGCTGCAACGCAGAAGTAAAAAGCCGTTTGAAGACTGTCTGGAAGGGTAGTTGGTATAGTGACGCTATCTGTTCGGGATAGCGTCACCATAGTAGGCAAATAGCGTCACTATCTTGAGGGGATAGTGACGCTATTTTATTCTTGTCGGCAATGCTGTTTTTTAAGGCGAATACAGCGGATTATTTTATAAAGAATGGTAATCAGGAATATCCTGGAGGAACGTATAGCTCTGATGTTCATAATCCATACGGCAGCAATAATGTTGCATTCCGTTGCTGACAATCAGGTAATCTACTTTCAGTACCATATTATATCGGGTGATCTGATCGAAAACAGCTTGCGTTATTTCAATGTGTGGTGCTTTATATTCTACAATCATCCGGGCTGATAAATCCCTCCGGTAAAGTACTGTATCGCATCGTTTGGTAGTACCGTTCAACTTCACCATTACTTCATTGGCAAGAAGGGTAGTCGGATATCCTTTGTGTGCAATAAGAAAGTGAACAAAGTGTTGCCGTACCCATTCTTCAGGGGTAAGGGCGACATATCGTTTACGAATAACGTCGAAAATTACATTTTTTCCGTTTCGTACGTTTATTTTAGTGTCGAATACTGGTAGGTTTAACGATAACATTTATTATTTTTGTAAGTTAAATAATGGTTCCCATTATTGGGAGCACAAATTTAATAGATAATTATGAAAACAAAAGAAGAAATCGTAGCTAATTGGCTGCCGCGTTACACAAAACGTAACCTGGAGGATTTTGGAGAGTATATTCTGTTGACTAACTTCAACAAGTACGTCGAGATTTTCGCAAATCAGTTTAATGTTCCTATTTTAGGAAGGGACGCAAATATGATTTCTGCTTCTGCCGAAGGTATCACAATGATTAACTTCGGTATGGGAAGTCCCAACGCTGCTATCATCATGGACTTGCTGGGTGCTATTCGCCCCAAAGCATGTTTATTCCTCGGAAAATGTGGTGGTATCGACAAGAAAAACCAGCTTGGTGACTTGATTCTTCCTATTGCGGCTATCCGTGGGGAGGGAACTTCCAATGATTATTTTCCTCCCGAGGTTCCTGCGTTGCCTGCATTTATGTTGCAGCGTGCCGTTTCTTCATCCATTCGTGACAAAGGCCGCGACTATTGGACCGGTACTGTATATACCACTAACCGTCGTATTTGGGAACATGATGATGCGTTCAAAGAATATCTGACAAAGACACGGGCTATGGCAGTCGATATGGAAACTGCAACTCTGTTTAGTTGTGGCTTTGCCAATCATATTCCTACCGGTGCATTATTATTGGTATCTGATCAGCCAATGACTCCCGATGGAGTGAAAACGGATAAAAGCGATAATTTGGTGACCAGAAATTATGTAGAAGAGCATGTTGAAATTGGCATTGCTTCTCTGCGTATGATTATTGATGAAAAGAAAACTGTTAAACACTTGAAATTCGACTGGTAATCCGGTCTTTCTGAAAAAATATATATGGCAAAACAAGAATTGACCTGTGATGACATCCTCAAGGAATTGAGAGCAAAGCAGTATCGCCCTGTCTATTACCTGATGGGAGAAGAGTCGTATTATATCGACTTGATTGCAGATTACATAACAGATAATGTGTTGAGTGAAACGGAAAAAGAATTCAACCTGACTGTTGTGTATGGTGCTGACGTGGATGTGGCAACGATTATAAATGCCGCAAAGCGTTATCCCATGATGTCAGAACATCAAGTAGTAGTCGTTAAGGAAGCACAGGCCGTGCGTAATATGGAGGAGTTGTCATATTATCTTCAAAAGCCTTTACTTTCCACTATCTTAGTGATATGCCATAAGCATGGAACTTTGGATCGTAGAAAGAAGTTAGCTGCCGAGGTGGAAAAAACAGGTGTATTGTTTGAGTCTAAAAAAATCAAAGATGCGCAACTTCCCGGTTTTATCGCTTCATATATGAAACGAAAAGGGGTTGATGTGGAACCGAAGGCAACTTCTATGCTTGCTGATTTTGTAGGCTCGGATTTAAGTCGTCTGACCGGAGAACTTGAAAAGCTGATTATCACTTTACCTGCTGGACAAAAACGTGTTACTCCTGAACAGATAGAAAAGAATATCGGCATAAGCAAAGACTATAATAACTTTGAATTGCGCAGTGCTTTAGTGGAAAAGGATATATTGAAAGCGAACAAAATAATAAAATATTTTGAGGAAAATCCGAAAACAAATCCAATCCAAATGACGCTGTCTCTATTATTTAGCTTTTACTCCAACTTGATGTTGACTTATTATGCGCCGGATAAATCAGAGCAAGGAATTGCAAACATGCTAGGATTAAGAACTCCATGGCAGGCTCGGGATTATATGGCGGCAATGCGAAAATATAGTGGAGTAAAGACGATGCAAATTGTTGGAGAAATACGATATGCTGATGCAAAATCTAAAGGAGTCCAAAACAGTTCTATGACAGATGGGGATATTCTTCGCGAGCTGGTGTTTAAAATTTTGCATTAAGTCGAATTAAGAATTACATATATCATCAGACATATACTTTTACCATAGATAGAAATGGGGAGTATATGTCTTTTTTATATTCCCGCAATTATACTTATCTCAAAAAGTCCTCTCACTATTTTCTGTGATTATTTTTACAAATAAATTTAGTTATTTCATCGTTTTATAGAGTTACTGTTTGGCTAATCACACAAACAGTTTTTTAATTTTATATTGCCCTATCTTTTCAGAAAATACATTTTCATTAAATCTAAAGCTTGAATTTTTTAACGAGAAAAGTTTACTGATCCTTGAGTTTTATCAAAAAAGCATTTTAGATTTTGATGCTACCATTTTATAGTGAGAATGGAGATTTTCTCTTTTTCTAAAGTTGCCCATTAATGTCATTTTGATAGTTCAGACTATATTGGATTGTTACAGCATGATTTTTTTCTAGTTTAATAGAAATATAGATTCACTTTATTGGGATTAAACTATTGTATATCATTTGTTTATACAAAAAATAAGCCTTCTAGAATCGAAAAAAAATAAATATCTGGAGATTGGTACAGAAATATCGCAAGGATTTGCTTTTTAGAGAAAATTGTAAAGGATGATTAGACAAAAATAGTAATATACATTGGTAAAGTATGGGTTGATTCCTTCCTTTTATTGCTTTTGCAACTATCGATATTTACTTTTGTATATTTAGCATGTTACCAATGTGTAATATAGGAATGTGAATTCAATACAAATGTGATCCAAAAGAGTTCTTCACAATAGTGTATTTACGCGTTTACAATATTAATATTACATATACAAATGTAGTTGTATGACAATTAACAAATAAGAAATATCTACTTATTTAGTTGTAGTTCAGTGTGATATGCGTTGTTATGTCAATTTATACTATAAAGGTTTCTTTTAGGTGGTATGTATATTTGTGAATAACTCTATTTGGCTTGTATGTACACCAGTTATATATCTATATATCTGCATTTTATATATAATTATTCAACTAAAGATATATCTTTGTATTTACTGTTTTTGTTTGATATACAAACGTAATATTCGATTTGTATAGAGCAGTATATTTTTGTGATATTAATATTTTTATATTTGTAATTTGCTTTTGTGAATCTAAATATTTACCTTTGTATAATCAATGATGTAATATGTATTTTTGTGAATTAGGTGCATAACACATACAATTGTAATAAAAAGAAGGTAGTATGGAAATAAAAGACAGAATCAGAATGATAATGGAGAGAGAAAAAGTTCCTCCTAGAGTTTTTGCTGAAACAATCGGAGTACAACAATCTACTCTCTCTCATATTTTAAATGATCGGAATAAACCCAGTTTAGAGGTCGTAATGAAGGTTCATCAAAAGTATGACTATGTAAATCTTGAATGGTTGCTTTATGGAAAGGGCGAAATGATGGTATCTGAAGAAGAGACATCTTTTTCTTCTTCTAATAGCGATTATCTGCCTTCTTTATTCGACGAGAATCTCATAAATTCGTCCAAAGAGTCGGCTATTCCGGAAAATCGCAAGGAAATGCCATTAAGAAACGCTGAAAATGCCCCTAAAGAGATTGTAAAACAAGAGATTAGGTATATAGAAAAGCCTGCCAGGAAAATCACAGAAATAAGAATATTTTTCGATGATAATACCTATGAGACGTTTAGGCCTGAAAAATAAAGAGTAAAATCGGTGGTTTGAGCAATTTCCTGTATCTTTGCACCCGGAATACGAATTTATACTTTTATATCCATACATGAAGAAATTTATTTTAGATCTGACAGTGACCGAGAATATCAGATTGAATGCAAACTATGTATTGCTAAAATTGACGTCTCAGTCATTACTGCCCGAAATGTTACCTGGGCAGTTTGCAGAAATCCGGGTGGACGGTTCGCCTACTACATTCTTGCGTCGTCCTATTTCTATTAATTTTGTAGATAAACAGCGAAATGAGGTCTGGTTTCTGATCCAGCTGGTTGGTGATGGAACAAGACGTCTGGCAGAGGCTAATTCTGGTGATACAATTAATGTGGTGCTTCCGCTGGGAAATGCATACACAATGCCTCAAGAGGCTTCTGATAAGCTCTTATTAGTTGGTGGAGGTGTCGGAACAGCTCCCATGTTGTATTTAGGTGAACAATTGGCTAAAAAAGGCCACAAACCTACGTTCTTGTTAGGTGCCCGTAGCGACAAAGATTTGTTGCAGCTGGAAGAGTTTGCCAAATATGGAGAGGTGTATACTACTACGGAGGATGGTAGCCATGGCGAAAAAGGATACGTAACTCAACATTCTATATTAAATAAGGTACGATTTGAGCAGATTTACACTTGTGGTCCTAAACCAATGATGGTGGCTGTGGCAAAATATGCCAAAAGTAATCAGATAGAATGTGAAGTTTCTTTGGAAAATACAATGGCTTGTGGTATCGGAGCATGCTTGTGCTGTGTGGAAAATACGACAGAAGGTCACTTGTGTGTATGTAAAGAAGGTCCTGTTTTTAATATAAATAAACTACTATGGCAGATTTGAGTGTAAACATTGGTGAATTACAAATGAAGAACCCGGTAATGACGGCATCCGGTACATTTGGATATGGTGAAGAGTTCTCTGATTTTATTGATATAACGCGAATAGGTGGTATTATTGTAAAAGGGACGACTCTTCACAAACGTGAAGGGAATCCTTATCCGCGTATGGCAGAGACTCCTTCTGGGATGTTAAACGCTGTAGGACTGCAAAATAAAGGTGTTGACTACTTCGTAGAGCATATATATCCCCGTATAAAAGACATTCAAACGAATATGATTGTAAACGTTTCGGGGTCTGCTATCGAAGATTATGTGAAAACGGCTGAAATCATTAACGAACTTGACAAAATTCCTGCTATAGAACTAAACATCTCTTGTCCCAATGTGAAGCAAGGAGGTATGGCTTTTGGTGTGTCAGCAAAAGGGGCATCAGAAGTAGTGAAAGCAGTGCGTTCTGCTTACAAAAAGACACTTATCGTAAAACTCTCCCCAAACGTTACGGATATCACCGAAATAGCTCGCGCAGCAGAAGAAAGTGGTGCAGATAGCGTGTCATTAATCAATACATTGCTGGGTATGGCGATTGATGCGGAACGTAAACGCCCTATTTTATCAACGATAACAGGAGGAATGTCGGGAGCGGCCGTAAAACCTATTGCATTGCGTATGGTATGGCAAGTTGCTAAGGCGGTAAATATTCCTGTCATTGGTTTAGGAGGTATTATGGACTGGAGAGATGCTGTCGAATTCATGCTTGCAGGTGCGACAGCTATCCAGATTGGTACGGCAAATTTCATAGATCCTGCTGTTACTATTAAAGTGGAAGATGGTATAAATAATTACCTGGAAAGACACGGATGTAAGTCTGTAAAGGAAATTATTGGTGCGCTTGAGGTGTAATTGGGAACATACAATAACCATTCGCGCTAAGTCTGCGAGAAAAATGCTATTTTTCTTTTGAATAAAGGAAGAATAAGCAGGCTGGAAACAGCGGATGAAAAATAAGTCTGTGTTTAACGATTAGCTATCAGTAAGATCTTTATAAACTGAAGGCAAAATAAAAACGACGGTGAGGATTTACATATTCTTCACCGTCGTTTTTATTTACACTTTATTTTATTCTCCCAATAAGTCGGGACGAAGTTTTCTGGTACGTTCCAAGGATTGTTGCAGTTCCCATTCTTTGATTTTTGCTTCATGGCCGGATAAGAGAATATCGGGAACTTTCCATCCTTTATAATCCGCAGGTCGTGTATATACAGGTGCTGCCAGCAAATTATCCTGGAAAGAATCGGAAAGTGCGGACTGTTCATCAGAAATGACTCCGGGGATGATACGTACGATGGCGTCCGCCATCACCGCTGCTGCTAGTTCTCCTCCTGTTAATACGTAATCTCCAATGCTGATTTCTTTAGTAATCAGGTGTTCGCGGATGCGGTAATCGATACCTTTGAAATGTCCGCAAAGAATAATGAGATTCTGTGCCAACGAGAGGCTGTTGGCCATCGGCTGGTTGAACTGTTCTCCGTCAGGGGTCGTGAAAATAACTTCATCGTAGTCGCGTTCTGCCTTCAGAGCATTGATGCAACGCTCAATGGGTTCTATTTTCATAACCATTCCGGCAAACCCTCCAAAAGGATAATCATCGACACGGCGATATTTATCTTCGGTATAATCACGCAGATTGTGAATATGTATCTCTGCAAGTCCTTTATCTTGAGCTCGTTTCATGATAGAACAATTGAAGAATCCTTCAATCATTTCGGGTAAAACTGTTATAATATCAATGCGCATAATCTTTTAATTTTTCGCAAAAGTACAAATATTCAAAGATAAACATGTATTTTTGCCTTAAACAATCGAAGAAATATGGATATAAAGGAAAAAATAGAGGAATTGCGTGCCGAACTTCACCGGCATAATTATAATTATTATGTGTTGAATGCTCCTGAAATCTCGGATAAAGAGTTTGACGACAAGATGCGTGAACTTCAGGATTTGGAACAGGCACATCCGGAATATAAAGATGAAAATTCGCCTACGATGCGTGTAGGTAGCGATTTAAACAAGAATTTCACGCAAGTGGCTCATAAATATCCTATGTTGTCACTGGCAAATACATATTCGGAAGCGGAAGTGACGGACTTCTACGACCGTGTCCGTAAGGCATTAAATGAGGATTTCGAGATTTGTTGTGAAATGAAATATGACGGTACTTCTATTTCGCTGACTTATGAAGATGGGAAGTTGGTTCGTGCCGTCACCCGTGGTGATGGAGAAAAGGGGGATGATGTGACGGATAATGTGAAAACGATCCGTTCTATTCCGCTTGTATTGCATGGTGATAATTATCCTGCCTCTTTTGAGATACGTGGAGAAATTCTTATGCCATGGGAAGTGTTTGAAGAGTTGAATCGAGAGAAAGAAGCGCGTGAAGAGCCGCTTTTTGCCAATCCGAGAAATGCGGCTTCCGGCACATTGAAGTTGCAGAATTCTTCTATTGTGGCTTCCCGCAAACTGGATGCTTATTTGTATTATTTGCTGGGGGATAACCTGCCTTGTGACGGACATTATGAAAATCTTCAGGAAGCGGCAAAATGGGGCTTTAAAATCTCTGATTTGACACGTAAGTGCCAGACATTAGAGGAGGTTTTTGAATTTATCAATTATTGGGATGTAGAGCGTAAAAATCTGCCGGTTGCCACAGATGGGATTGTTTTAAAGGTGAACAGTTTGAGGCAGCAGAAGAATTTGGGATTTACGGCTAAATCTCCTCGATGGGCTATTGCTTATAAATTCCAGGCAGAACGTGCGTTGACCCGTTTGAATAAGGTGACTTATCAGGTAGGAAGAACCGGAGCTGTCACACCGGTAGCTAATCTGGATCCTGTGCAGCTTTCAGGAACGGTTGTAAAACGTGCGTCCTTGCACAATGCGGATATTATCGAGGGGCTTGATTTGCATATTGGAGACATGGTTTATGTAGAAAAAGGTGGTGAAATTATTCCTAAGATTACAGGGGTTGATAAAGATGCACGTAGTTTTATGCTTGGTGAGAAGGTTCGGTTCATCGTTAATTGTCCCGAATGTGGCAGTAAATTAGTCAGGTATGAAGGAGAAGCTGCTCATTATTGCCCGAATGAAACAGCGTGTCCTCCTCAAATCAAAGGCAAAATAGAGCATTTTATTAGTCGAAAGGCTATGAATATTGATGGATTAGGGCCGGAAACGGTGGATATGTTCTATCGCTTGGGATTAATTGAAAATACGGCCGACTTGTATAAACTTACAGCTAATGATATCAAAGGTTTGGATCGTATGGGTGAAAAATCGGCAGAGAATATCGTAACGGGAATTGCGCAAAGTAAAACAGTTCCTTTCGAGCGTGTAATCTTTGCTTTAGGAATCCGCTTTGTTGGTGAGACTGTGGCTAAAAAGATTGCGAAGTCGTTTGAGAATATCGATGATTTACAGCAGGCAGATCTTGAAAAATTGGTAAGTATCGATGAAATCGGAGAAAAAATAGCTCAAAGTATACTTGCTTATTTTGCTAATGAGTCTAATCGTGAGTTGGTTAACAGGCTAAAGGAGGCTGGACTGCAACTTTATCGTACAGAGGAAGATTTGAGTGGATACACTGATAAGTTGGCAGGACAGTCTATTGTTATCAGCGGCGTGTTTATCCATCACTCGCGTGACGAATATAAGGAACTTATCGAGAAAAACGGAGGAAAAAATGTTGGAAGCATTTCCGCGAAAACGAGTTTTATCCTGGCTGGAGATAATATGGGACCTGCAAAGCTCGAAAAAGCAAAAAAACTTGGAATAACCATATTAAGCGAAGACGAATTTCTGAAACTTATATCGTAAGATAAGAAAAATATTCGTACTTTTGCGGCTAAATAAATTAGAGATTATAATTAAAACTCATGATACAGACTAAATTGAAAGGAATGGGGGTAGCACTGATTACTCCTTTCAAAGAGGATGAGAGCGTTGACTATGACGCGTTGATGCGTATGGTGGACTATCTATTGCAGAATAATGCGGATTTCTTGTGTGTGCTGGGAACTACAGCTGAAACACCGACTCTGACCGAGGAAGAAAAGAAAACCATAAAAAAGATGGTAATTGACCGCGTTAACGGAAGAATTCCTATTCTGTTGGGTGTAGGTGGTAATAATACTCGCGCTATTGTAGAAACATTGAAAAACGATGATTTTACAGGGGTTGATGCGATATTGTCTGTGGTGCCATATTATAATAAACCTTCTCAAGAAGGTATTTATCAGCATTATAAAGCGATTGCGGAAGCTACGGAGCTCCCCATCGTATTGTATAATGTTCCGGGACGTACGGGAGTAAATATGACTGCTGAAACTACGTTACGGATTGCCCGTGATTTCAATAACGTAGTTGCTATTAAAGAAGCATCCGGCAATATCACGCAAATGGATGATATTATTAAAAATAAACCGGAAAACTTTAATGTAATCTCTGGAGATGATGGTATTACCTTTCCTCTCATAACATTAGGTGCTGTTGGTGTGATTTCGGTGATTGGTAATGCTTTTCCTCGTGAATTTAGTCGCATGACACGTTTGGCGCTTCAAGGAGACTTTGCCAATGCGTTGACTATTCATCATCGGTTTACGGAATTATTTAACTTGCTATTTGTCGATGGAAATCCGGCAGGCGTAAAATCAATGTTAAATGCGATGGGTATGATCGAGAACAAGCTTCGTTTGCCGCTGGTTCCCACTCGTATTACTACATTTGAGGCAATACGTAAGGTTTTGAATGAATTGAATATTAAATGCTGAAAAAAAGATGGGCTTTTGACTAGTTCATAATAAACATCGAAGTGTTTAAAATAAATATCCCAATGATTAAAATCAATCATTGGGATATTTATTTTAAATCAGCCTATGATTTTTTTATTTTTATTCTCTCCTTCATCTTTCTTCTGAATAGCCTATGAATAAGGAATCTAGAGATGAAGGAGCTTCTTAAAAGCTGTTGTTTGTTGTGGTGGATTATATTTTGCGTTATTTTCTAAGCTTGCGTAGATGATATAGGTTGTTTTTGTTCTGTAAAGCGGCGCTTTAGACATAGAAAAGCATGGCTTTAGCCTATCAAAAGCTATGCTTTGGCTCAGTTGTAATTCTTGGGGGATTAAGTTTAGTCAATTCCCTTCATGCATATA
>OCHV01000254.1_pt1 | contig 49488 bp, 40 predicted proteins | sample 1538461 | NCBI WGS metagenome assembly OCHV01 (sample SAMN04571692, study PRJEB22368) | human gut metagenome | biome: human gut; material: stool | host: Homo sapiens | place: Luxembourg | collected 2012-08-03 | reverse complement strand
AAGGTATGAAGAAAGCATCTGAGGAGCTGGGCGTTACTTATAAACCACAGGGACCGAACAGTGAGTCCGATATCGCTGACCAGGTTAACATGATCAACACAGCTATCGCTTCCAATCCTGTTGGATTAGGACTTGCAGCTTGTGATACATCTTCTGTTACAGATGCACTTAAGACATGTGCAGAAAAAGGAATCCCGGTTGTAACATTCGATACAGGTATCGCTGATGCTCCGGAAGGATCTGTAGTATGCGAGGTTTGTACAGACAACGCACAGGCTGGTGCAGTAGCAGCTGAGAATATGTACAACAGCATTAAAGACGTTGTTAAAGATGCTGACGGACAGGTTATCATCGGTGAGGTTAACCAGGATGCAACAGCTCAGAACATCCAGCAGCGTGGTACAGGATTCATCAACAAGATGATCGAGCTTCTTCAGGCTGATGGCAAGACTGTAGCAGTAAGCGGTAACGAGTTCTATGTAAACGCAGCAGAGGGTGCTGACGCAGATGCTAAAGACGCAGACGTTGTTATCCAGGTAGCTGTACCTGCACAGACAACTGTAGAGCTCTGCTCCACAGAGGCACAGGCAATCCTTTCCCAGGAGAACTGTATCGCAGTATTCGGTTCTAACCAGGTTTCCGCAGAGGGTGTTCTTGCAGCAAATGCTAACCTTAACGTTCTTGGTTCTGACCCGGCAAACGGTGATGTAGTTGGTGTTGGTTTCGATGCTGGTTCTATCATCAAAGCAGCTGTTAAAGATGGCACATTCATCGGTGCTGTTACACAGTCTCCTCTTATGATGGGATACTATGCAATCTACGCTCTGACAGCAGCAGCAAACGGCCAGGAGCTTCAGGATGTTCCTACAGACGGTTACTGGTATGATGCAACAAATATGGAAGACGAGGATATCGCTCCTAACCTTTATGACTAATCATATAATCGATCAGATCGTGAAGTTATAATGAACGCGGATTGCGGTTCACGAACGTAAAAATAAGAGATCCGCTGGCTGATTCAGTCAGCGGATTTTTTAAACAAATAATGCAGTAGTTCATAAATAATCGCTGTATTATTTGCAAATAAAGACACTTTTTTTGACAAAAGAGGTTCTTATCACCGGAAGGATCCTGATGTATGATAAATACAACATCAGATATGAAAGTGATCAGAAGCTTACATATTGAGGAGGATTTAAAAATGGCAACATATTATTTAGCAGTAGATATCGGAGCATCCAGCGGACGTCACATTCTGGGACATATGGAAAACGGAAAAATGATCCTGGAAGAAATCTATCGTTTTGAGAACGGTATGGTTAAGAAAGACGGAGAACTCTGCTGGGAGTTTGACCGCCTTTTCAACGAGATCGTAAACGGTCTTAAAAAATGTAAAGAGATCGGCAAGATCCCGGTAAGCATGGGTGTTGATACCTGGGGTGTTGACTTCGTACTTCTTGACAAGGATGACAAGGTTCTTGGCAACACGGTAGGCTACCGTGATCATCGTACAGAGGGAATGGACGAGGAAGTTTATAAGACAATTTCCCTGAAAGATCTGTATGCAAGAACCGGTATCCAGAAAGCAATCTACAATACAGTATATCAGCTGATGGCAGTGAAGAAGAAACATCCTGAGTATCTGGAGCAGGCTGAGACACTTCTTCATGTACCGGACTACTTCCATTTTCTTCTTACAGGCGAAAAAACTTGCGAGTACACAGAGGCAACCACAGGACAGCTTGTATGCCCGACAACCAAGGACTGGGATTATGAGCTGATCGATATGCTGGGATATCCAAGAAAGATATTCCAGAAGCTGATCATGCCTAGCACAAGCATCGGACATTTAACAGATGCAGTGAAGGAAGCAGTTGGCTTTGATCTTGAGGTTGTAGCACCGGCTACACATGATACAGGGTCTGCAGTTCTGGCTGTGCCTGCAAATGATGACGATTTCATTTATATCAGTTCCGGAACATGGTCTCTGATGGGAATCGAGAGAAAAGAAGCAGACTGCTCTGAGAAGAGCTGTGAGATGAACTTCACAAACGAGGGTGGATATGCAGGACGTTTCCGTTATCTGAAGAACATCATGGGTCTCTGGATGATCCAGTCTGTACGTCATGAGTTTGATGATGCGTACAGCTTTGCACAGATCTGCGAGATGGCTGAGGAGGCAAAAGACTTCCCGTCAAGAGTAAACGCAAACGATGAGTGCTTCCTTTCTCCTGAGAACATGACAAAAGAGGTTCAGGACTACTGCCGCAGAACAGGACAGCAGGTTCCGGAAACTCTTGGCGAGATTGCAACCGTTATCTATACAAGCCTTGCAGATTGCTACGCTAAGATCGCAAAAGAAATCGAGGAGATGACAGGAAGAACCTACAGCCGTATCCATATCGTAGGCGGTGGTTCCAATGCAGGATACTTAAATGAGCTGACTGCAAAAGCTACAAAGAAAGAAATCCATGCAGGCCCTGGTGAGGCTACTGCAATCGGTAATATCACAGCACAGATGCTGAAGGCCGAGGAGTTTAAAACGATCGAGGAGGCTCGTACAACCATCCATGAGTCCTTCGGTATTAAAGTATACAAAGCATAAATAATTGGAGGTCTTATTATGTTAGTTAACACAAAGGCAAAAGTTGGTGTATTTTCAATTGCTTTAGGCGCATATCTTCCGCAGTTTCCGTCACTGGTGCCGGAATTTGAGGCACAGTACGACGCATTCAAGAAAACGATCCCGGATACAGTAGAGATCGTTGACGGCGGAATGGTGACAACAAAAGAGCAGGCAATGGTGGCAGGAGATAAGTTCCGTGCAGCAGATGTTGACCTTGTATTTCTTCAGATGCTGACATACGCAACATCCTACAACATGCTTCCGGCGATCCGTGATCTGGATGTTCCGGTTGTTCTTGTAAACGTTCAGAAGATCAAAGCGCTGGATTATGAGCACACTGACATTGCCTCCTGGCTGGGTGAAGGCTATGCATGCGGTGCTGTAGGCGAGGCAGTTGCTGACCTTGAGAGAGCAGGCAAGAGACATGCGGTTATCACAGGCGTTGTAGAAGGCGGAGATCCTGCAGTTCAGGCTGAGATCGAAGACTGGTGCAAGGCTGCTCAGGTAAGAAGAAGATTCCGTGAGACTAACATTGCGCAGATCGGAAGACCATATCCGGGTATGATGGATCTGTATATTGATGAGACAAACCTCTATAACAGAATGTTCCTCTACACAAAACAGTTCGACTGGGAGAAGATGTGGGCGATCGCTGATGATATTACAGATGAGGAGGCAATCCGGGCAAAAGCACAGGATATCCTTGATACATTCGATATTGAGGGCGGCGGCACCATTGAGAAAGTATGGGATATGGCAAAATATGTAGTTGCTTTTGAGGAGTGGGTAAAAGACGAGCATCTTGGAATGATCGCTTCCCATTACGACGGATTTGCACAGGGTAAAGCAGGAGTCCTTGACAGTATGCTGATCCCGGCTTTCTCCATGCTGATCAAACAGGGTACTGCATGTGCGGTAGAGGGTGACATGAAGGTTGCCATGGCAATGAGTATCTTAAAGACAATTTCCGGTACAGGCCAGCTTTCTGAGATGTACTCCATCGATTTCAACGATGACATCTGCATCATCGGACATTCCGGAAGCGGTGACGCTGACATCTCCGACAAGAAACCAACCATGAAAATCGTGCCGGTATTCCACGGCAAAACAGGCGGCGGATACCTGACACAGTTCTATCCATACACAGGCCCTGTAACCTACCTTGCAATCACTCAGGATAAAGACGGAAACTTCAAATTCGTTGTAGCTGAGGGCGTAAACGAGGAGGGACCGATCCTTTCCTTCGGTGATACAAACATGAGAACACGCTTCACATGCGGAGCAAGAGAGTTCGTTAACCGCTGGAGCGAGGCTGGCCCGACACATCATATGGCAGCTGCTACAGGAAGACACATCGATACGATCCTGAAGGTTGCAAAAATCTTTAACGTACCGGTAGATATCGTGACAAGATAAATTCTTTCTTATGTATTCAACCTAAAACATATTCAAAAAAGGAGACTGCGCGGAGCGGTCTCCTTTTTCAGTGGGAAAAATAAGATAAAAAAGATCTGCCGGAAATGCAGCAGGCAGATTCGGCAGATTTTGGTTTTGCAGTTATTTTTTATGCATAAGTGTGTGCTCCCTGGAAAGCTCATCGTGCAGCTGGATGGAAGACCAGTGCTGAGTTACCGGTGTGAGCATGGCCTTCAGTGCAACAGGCGGGATCTGGTTTTCACGGAAAAAAGCAAGAAAATCATCCATCTGTGCACTGGAAAAATCCTTCAGCACGATCATCTCATCACTGAAATTGCTTCCCAGATTAAACTGGGATGAGGGATGAAATCCCGGAATCTCAAAAAGATATCCCAGCGGATGAAGAAATTCCGGCGCAGTGACGATCCGTGTCTTAACCTTCTGACGGTTCAGATAGCGGCGGATCTGGCGAAGCCGTTCTGGGTCGTTAAAATTATATAAAAGAGCTTCTGGCTGTGTATTCATATAGTGTCATACCTCATTTCTGAATAAAGATTTTTGTGGAACATAAGTTACTTTTCGCGATGTGCAGGGAAGCGGATCTCAACCTCTGTCCCCTCTCCAGGCTTGCTGGAATAAGTGAGTCCGTAATTATTTCCATAGAGAATTTGGAGTCTCCGGTGGGTATTATAAACTGCGATATTTGTGCCGCCGGACTGGCTTTTTCCCTTTCCGGAAAGGATAGTTGACAGGATTTCCGGCGAAATCCCAACACCGTCATCGGAAATCAGAAGAACAATATCCTCATTTTCCATCCATCCGGTAATAACAATAGTTCCGGATTTTGATTCTTTTTCCAGGATCCCGTGAAGAATGGAATTTTCCACAACAGGCTGAAGAGTCAGCTTCGGGATCTGGTATTCTGAAAGCTCATCCGGGATATCCGTGATCAGCTCAATGCTGTCGTGGTAGCGCATATTCTGAAGCTGCACGTAGATGGTTACATGCTCCAGCTCCCTTGCAATGGTAGAGATTCCTTTTTTGCGGCTCAGAGTCAGCTTATAAAAACGGGAAAGACTTTGCACTGCGTGACTGATCTCATTGGTCTGTCCCTGCAGTGCCATCCAGTTGATCATATCCATGGTATTATAAAGAAAATGTGGATTGATCTGTGCCTGGAGGGAATTGAATTCTGCGATCCGGAGATCTTCTGCAGCCTTAGCCTGCTTCTCCATCAGTTCCTCCATTTTTCGAGTCATATAGTTGTAGGTATCGATAAGATTACCGATCTCATCATGTGCCTGTGGACTTTCCATAGGAGTAGGCGGGCCGTGGCGGACGGTTTGCATCTGCCGGATCACAGAAGAAAGTCTTCCGGTAATGGAATGAGCCAGTACATTGGCAAAAATAAGTGCTAGAACCAGAAAAACTGCATAGATCAGTACGATCTGGATCATCAGTCGGTTGCTCGCATGGATCAGCGGCGGGGAAGGAAGGACCGTCACCATAAACCAGTCCGTATTGGAAATGCTGTAAAAACCGGCATAAACCTTTGTGTCCAGAATGTTCCGCTCAATGAAGTTATTGGAAGACATAAAGGAAGCCTTGATGGTGTCGTAATCCAGTTGGTAGATTCCGGATAATGACAGATCTGAGGTAGCAACAATGGCATCACGTTCGTTTACAATATATGAAACACTTCCTTCCAGAGATAGATTGTCGGAAAGAATGGAAGTAAGCTTGTCATCGGAATAATACACTGCCAGATAAGCCTTATAGGCAGTGGAGTGATAATAAAGGCTTAAAGGGCAGATATATGCCATATCACCATAATTCTTTTTTTCCCTGGGACCAAGATAGAAGGAAGGACAGAACATTTCCTGGGTGTTCCGGTTTCCCTGAAAGATACCGTACCAGTAGGTACCTTTCGCCTGACTTAAGGGAGCAAGGATATTCTCAGTGTTGGGATAAGTATCCAGTGTCTTCAGATCATCAGGAAAATCCACATAGATCTGTACATCGGTAACAATGGAATCTGTGGTCAGACGCTGAACGGCATTTTTAAAATCAGTGGCATGGTTAGATGTTGCAAGCTGTTCTGCTGAATCGCTGACCGGCATATAAAAAAGTTCCTGAAAAAAATTCTGTCCTGTAATATTCCGGGTAGTAGCGAGGATCGTATCCATAGTCCGTTCGATCAGAGGTGCAGTTTTTGCGGAGGCGTCCTGCTCCTGCCGGATGGTATTGGAAACCACCATGCTATAAAGTCGTCCATAAAAAAGAAAGGCGGTAAGACAGGCAGGAATTACCACAATGCTGATCAGGGCAATGGTGAATTTTGTCTGCAGGTTTAAATTCAGGTAGCCGTTTTTGAAACGGCGCCAGAGGGCCCTCATGACATTTTCTCCCGGTATTCAGACGGGGAAAAGCCGGAGTATTTTTTGAAGCTTTTTCCGAAGTAATTGCCATCCGTATAGCCTACCTTGGAAGAAATCTCGGAAATCTTGTATTTGGGATCGGAAAGCAGCTGCTTGGCCTTTTCCATTCGGTATTCTGTCAGATATTGATTGAGAGTCTGTCCGGTCTCACTTTTGAAAAAAGTGCATACATAAGATGCGGAAAGGTATACATGGCCGCTGATATCTTTTACGGAAAGTGTATCGTTCATATAGTTCCGGCTGATATAATCCTTGATCATAAAGATCGTGGAATTTTCCGGCTGGGAATTTTTCGCATCTTCAAAATACTGGGCGGTTTTTTCTTTCAGAGCTTTGTGAAGTTCTTCGTAGGTGAAGGCGTTGTTTAACGTATCTACGATCAGATCCTGCTTTTCATGAAGTTCGGTTTCCAGCTGATTTTTTTTACGGGAAGCCGAAAGTGTATTAAATAGCTGGTAATAAAGATCACGGATCTGGTTAGGCATAAATGTGTGATTGCAGCTATAATACCGGAAAAGCTCATCAAGAAACTGAAAACAGGGTTCTTCTTCTCCGGCCAGGAGATATTTGGAAAAAGTATTTTCCGGTGAATGCAGGGAATCCGGAACCGGTCCCTTCGGTGAAAGCAGGCGGATGGCATTTTCTGTCAGAAATGTTTTTTCCGGAAAGAAAAAACAGTTCTGCAGAAGGATCACGGCAGAAGCGTAGGACTGATAAACCCTGAAAATATCCGTTACGGTATTTCCGGCTGCGATCAGATGCTTTCCGCAGGTGTCATATTGTCTGGAAATATAGCTTCCCACTGCGGAAAGGGTAGTTGGGGAAAGGGCATTCCTTCCATATATATGGTGGACCAGATACTGAACCCTTTTTTCCACAAAAAGACATTTCAGATGGTAATGCTCCAGAAAACAGGAAATGTCGTTCTGGAGATCTTCCAGGAAAATACCGGAAGCCTCCACAGATTCATTAAGCTTTACGATCACAGAGGTAAAATTCATGCCGTTCTCAAGAAGCTCCGGCTGCCCCAGTTCCAGACAGAGATCTGCAATTTTGTTGTTATCGGAAGGTGGAAGAGTCAGCTGTTGTGCCAGCCGGGTAGCGATTTCCTGAGAATGGATCGCTTCGCCACGATGGGAGCGGAGCTTTTGTTTGTAAAGAGTCTGCGCTTCCAGAACTGCCGCCTGTACTTCCTCGGGATGCAGAGGCTTTTCGATGTAATTGATGGCTTTTAGTTTGATGGCAGCTTTCAGATACTCTTTGTCAGAATATCCGCTCATAAAGATAGGGATACTGTCCGGCAGGAATTTCTCCAGACGCTCCAGCATGGCAATGCCTGTCATCCGCGGCATCCGTACATCGCAGAGAATGATCTCAGGTTTATACAGTCTGGCCATTTCCAGTCCGTTCACACCATCATCTGCCTGAAGGATCTCGGTGATCCCCAGAGAATCCCAGTCGATAGATGAGATCAGTCCGGTACGCGTAAGTTCTTCGTCATCGACGATCAGTAATTTCATATACAATTCTCCAATCGAGCATAGCTTTATAGCTTCGTAAATCGGATGTTTACAGTTCTGTTTATATTCCCAGAAAACTGTAACGTCAGCGTTATCATTATAGCATAAAGTATATAGAAATACGAGAATGGGACAATGGTTTATGAGTAATATTTTACAGGGAAAAGAAGAATATTTTACCCTTATCCAAAAATATTCCCATTATCAACCTGTGGGCCGGATGATAGAATATAATCAGATTAAAGGAAAGGGAGGAGAAAGAGCCGTGTCAGAATATGTTCTTGAATTAAAAGGTATTACGAAGATATTCCCCGGTGTCAAAGCTCTGAATAATGTACAGTTCCAGCTCAAGCCTGGTGAGGTTCACGCACTGATGGGTGAGAACGGTGCTGGTAAATCTACGTTTATCAAGGTTATTACCGGAGTACATAAAGCAGAAGAAGGTGAGATGTTCCTGAACGGACAGAAGGTTGACTTCAAGGGTCCGAAGGATGCCCAGGAGGCAGGTATTGCAGCCGTATATCAGCATCCGACATCATATCCGCACCTTACAGTTGCAGAAAATATTTTTATGGGTCACGAGATCATCAAACATCATATGATCCAGTGGAAAGAGATGAATCAGGAGGCGAACAAGTACTTAGGTGAGTTGGATGCAGATTTTGATGCAACCGCTGAGATGGGAACTCTTTCTGTTGCACAGCAGCAGATGGTTGAGATCGCCAAAGCGCTTTCCACAAATGCAAAGATCATCATTCTGGATGAGCCTACAGCAGCACTTACCAGAAACGAGTCGGAGAAGCTTTACACACTGGTTGATAAGCTGAAAGAGAATGGCGTTTCCATTATCTTTATTTCCCACCGTTTCGAGGATATGTATCGTCTGGCTTCCAGAGTTACCGTATTCCGTGATTCTCAGTATATCGGAACCTATGATGTAAACGGGATCACAAACGCAGATCTGATTAAGGCAATGGTTGGACGTGAGATCAATGATCTGTTCCCGAAGCCGGAGGTTAAGCTGGGAGATGAGATGCTTCGTATTGAACATCTTTCCAGAACAGGATTTTTCAAGGATGTTTCCTTCAATGTACGTGCAGGCGAGATCGTAGGTCTTACCGGTCTGGTCGGTGCAGGACGTACAGAGGTTATGGAAGCTGTCAGCGGAATCACCCATCCGGACGAAGGAAAGGTTTTCCTTGAGGGAAAAGAGGTTTATATCAAGACTCCTTCCGAAGCAATGGAAAAAGGTATCATCCTTCTTCCTGAGGACAGACAGAAGCAGGGCCTTGTCATGAGCTGGGGCCTTGGAAGAAACGTAACCCTTCCGATCATCAGCAAATATGCAAAATCCGGATTCAATGACGAGAAAGCAGAAAGAGAGCTTTCCAAGAAGCTTCTTGAAGAAGTAGATACCAAGGCTGTTGATATTTTCCAGCCTGCAAGTTCACTGTCCGGTGGTAACCAGCAGAAGGTTGTTGTTGCCAAGGCACTTGCTCAGGAAATGAAGGTCGTTATCATGGATGAGCCGACAAAGGGTGTCGATGTTGGTGCAAAAGCCGAGATCTATGCGATCATGGGAGATCTTGCGAAGAAGGGCTATGCCATCATCCTGATCTCTTCCGAGATGCCTGAGATCCTTGGAATGTCTGACCGTATCATTGTTATGTGCAACGGCCGTAAGACAGGTGAACTGAACAGGGGAGAGGCAACACAGGAAGGAATCCTTGAGCTGTCCATGGAAAAGAGCACTGGAAAGGGGACTAAATAATGGAAAAGAAATCTGTTATCAAGAAGATTACAGGCTCCCGAGAGGCTCTGCTGGCAATTATCGTGGTCGTGCTGTTTGCCGTTGTCACAGTGATCAGCCCGTCATTCCTTACGCCGAAGTCACTCATGGAGATGCTGAAAAATAATGCAGTAACAATGGTAATGTCACTTGGTATGCTGTGTGTCATGCTGGTAGGCGGAATCGATATTTCCATCATGTCAACTCTGGCACTTTCCGGTATGTCCATCGGTATGCTCCTGAAATACGGACATATCACAAGTACATTACTTGCTTTCATCATTGCAATGGCGATCGGTATTGCCTGCGGACTGGTTGTAGGTCTTGTGATCTCAAGAGCAAACGTTCCGCCTATCATTGCAACCATGGGCTTTATGTACATCTACAGAGCAATGGGTTATCTTGTTTCCCACGGTGGTGAGTGGGCAAGTGCCGCAGCTCTTGGTGAGTTTAAGAATTTTGCAACAACCAGCTTCCTTGGGATCAACAAGGTTATCTGGGTGATCATCGTATGCTATGTGGTATTCTTCTTCTTTATGAAATGGACAAGAACAGGACGAAGGATCTACGCAGTAGGAAGTAATGCAAGCGCAGCACAGGTTTCCGGTATCAATGCAAAGAATATCAACCTTCTTGTATATGTGATCATGGGATTCCTCGCAGGTCTTGGCGGAGCACTTCAGGTATCTGTTTATGCTTCTGCAATGCCTGATATGCAGTACGGCGGTGAGATGGATGTTATCGCAGCCTGCGTTATCGGTGGTGTAAGCATGAGCGGTGGACGTGGAACCGTAGTAGGTGCATTCCTCGGTTCCATTATCCTTGCAACGATCGCAAAAGCTCTTCCGCTTGTAGGTATCAGTTCACTGTGGCAGAACATGATCAAGGGTGTTATCATCCTGGTAGTAGTTGTGATCAACGTTGTTCTGCAGAGAATCGCAGATAAAAACGCATTAAAGGGAAGGGAGATGTAAATCATGGCTGGAAAATCTGGAAGAAGTATTAACAATGTGCCGGAAAATCCGATGAAACACATCATATTCAGTTGGGAAGGCATCCTGGTCATTCTCTTTATCCTGGTAAATATTTTCTGCGCATCATTTTCTGAGTTTTATAATATGAAGAGTGTTCTTCGTCAGATGCCGGTTTACCTTGCAGAGGTATTCATGATGTTCCCGATGGCGTACATCCTGGTATTAGGCGAGATCGATATTTCCGTAGGTGCGATCGTGTGTCTCTCCGCTACCTTAAGCTGTATGGTCTGCAACACAAACGCTCCGTTCATTGTAGTAGTACTTACAGCACTGGCTGTTGGTGCCCTCTGTGGTGCGGTTAACGGATTTATCCTTACCCGTTTCAAGGAGCTGCCTCCAATGATCGTAACACTGGCAACACAGATCATCTTCCGTGGTATCGCTGAGGTAACACTTGGAGCCGGCGGAAGTATTGCGATCACAAACACAGATGGCTTCCGTGCTATCGGTGGAAAGGTTGGAAATATTCCATATATTCTTTTCCTGGTCCTGATCCTTGGTGTACTTTTTGCGATCTTTCTTGGAAAGAGCACATTCGGACGCCGTACATATGCGATCGGAACAAACCGTGTGGCAGCTTATTACGCAGGTGTTCACGTAGAGAAGATCCGTTTCATCATCTACACAGTTATGGGACTTATGTCCGGACTTTGTGCAGTATTCCTGGTATCCTCTTCCTACGGTGCAAATACAACAACCGGTAACGGATTTGAGATGGATGCCATTGCAATGGCAGTATTCGGAGGTATCTCCTCCACAGGTGGTAAAGGTAACCTGGCCGGCGGTATCATTTCTGCATTCATCATCGTATGCTTACGAGTTGGCCTTGGACAGAAGAACGTAAATGCACAGGTGATCCTTCTTATCATCGGTGTACTTCTGGTAGCAGCAGTAGCTCTTCCGAATATCATCGGCGATGTGAAAAAAGCAGTCGCAATGAAGAAAAACTAAATATCACTTTTGAAACTCATATGATTGTTAGCTGCCTCCATTGGTGTAGCGGAGGCAGCAGCATATAAAAAAATTATATTCTTATAGGGAGGAACAACAATGAAAAAAAAGGTAATTAGCGCAATCCTTTGTGGAGCAATGGTTCTTGGTACAGTTTGCCCGGTTCTTGCAGCAGATGACAAAAAAGATGATACTAAGACAGAAGCAGCAGCTGGCGATTCCGCAAAAGACAAAAAGATCGCTCTGGTTGGTAAAGCAGCCGGTAACGCATTCTTCGAGATCGCAGCGAAATCTTTCCAGGAGACAGTAGAGGCTGAAGGCGGCGAGGTTCAGGTCGTTTATCCTGAGACAGCTACAGCTGATGCACAGATCAAGGTTCTTGACAACCTGATTTCCCAGGACTTCGATGCAATCTGTATTTCCGCTAACGATGTTAACGCTCTTCAGGCTAAGCTTGAGGAAGCTATGGATGAGGGAATCAAAGTATCTTCCTTCGACTCCGCACCGAACAAAGACAGCCGTGAGATTTTCGTAAACCAGGCTGGTACGAAAGAAGTTGCTCAGGCACTTATGGATGCAGTTCTTGATATTTCCGGTGGTGAAGGACAGTTCGCTATCCTTTCCGCTACATCTCAGTCCGCTAACCAGAATGCATGGATCGACGCAATGAAGACCATCATGGAAGGCGATGACAAATACAGCAAGCTTGAGCTTGTAGACGTTGTATACGGTGATGATGAGCCGCAGAAATCCACAGACCAGACAGCAGCTCTTCTTCAGAACTACAAGGATCTGAAGGTTATCTGCGCACCTACAACAGTTGGTATCGCAGCAGCAGCTAAATATCTTCAGGATAACGGATCTTCCTGCAAGCTGACCGGACTTGGACTTCCATCTGAGATGCAGGAGTACACAGGTGATGATGATTCTCATTCCTGCCCATACTTCTATCTGTGGGATATGCAGGGCCTTGGAAAACTCAGCGCTTACACAACAATCGCTCTGATCAACGAAGACATCACAGGTGCTAAAGATGACAAATTCACAGCTGGTGACCTTGGTGACTACACAGTAACAGAGGCAGATGACGGCGGTACAGAGGTTGTTCTTGGTGCACCTCTGAAATTCGATACAAGCAACATCGAGGAGATGGCTAAGCTGTACTAATCAATCCTCAGATTGACTGTAATATTCATATGATAAATCCTTTCAGAGCAGGCGAGGTCTTTGGACTCCGCCTGTTTCTGTGTGCAGAGACGTTGGAGGTTCTTTTGCGCAGATCTTTTATATGAGGATTTTAGTTGTGTGGATGTGACAGCAGTGCTAAAATGAGGATAAAGAGGAACAAAGAAAGAAGAAACGGATAAAGGAGAGGAAGGCATGCAGCAGGCGCTACTGGATCAGCTGAGAAAGATCACAGAAGAAGAACGAAAGATCCTGGATGGAGAGGCAGAGGTGGACAGAGACCTTTATACCTCCGGCAGGGACTTTACCGTGGACAGCGGAAAAATGCTGGAGGAAGGCCGGCTGATCGCGGTCCGTACCCATACCCGTTTTGTGCATTTTCCGGCACACCGGCATAATTTCGTGGAAGTGCTCTATGTCTGCGAAGGCTCTCTGACTAACATCATTGATGGCAAAAAAGTCATCGTTAATAAGGGTGAGCTGCTTTTTCTCAACCAGTTTACGAAACATGAGATCCTGAAGGCTGGACAGAACGATATTGCCATTAACTTTATGGTGCTGCCGGAGTTTTTTGATGTGGCTTATTCCATGACCGGCAATGATAATATGCTGGCAGATTTTCTTGTGAATGTGCTCAGACAGGATGAGGAACGGGGAGAATATCTGCATTTTAAGGTGGCAGAGGTGCTACAGATCCAGAATCTTCTGGAAAACATCATCTATTCCCTGGTAAATGGAGAAGAGAACCGGGAACGGATTAATCAGACCACAATGGGCCTGATCTTTATGTATCTGGTGGAATCCGTACAGTACGTGGAGATGCGTCTTCCCAACCAGTACGAAAACATGATCTCCATGACCACACTGGACTACATTGAGCAAAAATACCGGACAGCTACCCTGACAGAGCTGTGCAGCCGTCTTCATCTGCCCATGCATGTATTAAGCAAGATGATCAAAAAAACGACAGGATTTAACTTTAAGGAACTTCTTCAGCGAAAACGTCTGAACAAGGCGGTGGAACTGATGTGTGACACAGATCTTCCCATCAGTGATATCATTGCCGCGGTGGGATATGAGAATAACAGTTATTTTCACCGGGTATTTAAAGAACATTATCATATGACACCCAGAGCATTTCGGGTAAAGAACAGCGAAAAAGAGCAGGTGAGGCTTTAACCCCACCTGCTTTTTAAATGTCGTGGAACTGTCCGATCTTATCCTTGATCCGCTGCATCTCATTATCCATGTCGATGACAGCTCTGGCGCAGTTGAGAAGTTCATCACTGACTTCTTCATATCCATCCATTTCTTCGATATTCTGCTTATAACGAAGCTGATGCTCCAGTGTGGCCCAGAAATCCATGCCGTTGGTACGGATCTGGATCTCGGCTCTCATCGGTGTTTTTCCTTTGGAGAAAAATACGGGGATTTCTACGATCATGTGATAGCTGCGGTAGCCGTTGGGCTTTGGATTTTTGATGTAATCTTTTACCTGGATAACAGTGATATCGTCCTGCTTGGAGATCAGATCCGCAATGGTGTAGATATCATCGATAAAAGCGCACACAACCCGGATGCCGGCTACATCATTCAGCTGATTCTGGATATTCTCGGCTGTAAATTCATAGCCAAGCTTCTTAAGCTTCTTGTAAATGCTTTCCGGTTTTTTGATCCTGGTTTTGATAAAAGAAATGGGATTACGTTTATATTCCACGGAAAATTCATCGTTGAGGACTTCCAGCTTGGTACGGACCTCCCGGACAGTACAGCGGTACATCATCATCAGGTCGTTAAATTTTGCGGAATTTTTGATAAAAACCCGGGGATCCGGTGTATCCAGCCAGTTATTGGTATTTTCTTTTGCCATGGTATTTTTTGAGAGAAACTCCTTTCGTATGTGAAATCTGCTGAAAACAGTAAAGACAGATTCTGATCTGTTCCTGTTATTTTTCGGCAATGTGATAAGATAATTATAGAATAAAATGACATTTTTTTCAACTTTTGTATTGACAGATTAAAAATCCTGTGCTATTTTATATGAAGAGTTTAATCAAGTAAACCACTAAACCGTTGAAGCGGAGATAAAAGTTTTCATGCGCGCACAGAGAATCCGGGAGGGTGAGAGCCGGGTCGAGAAGCAGTTTACTAAATGGACCGCTGAGGGCACAGGGAAAGGTATCCCGGATACCGAGTATTCTGTGACGTGAAGGCATACGTCAGTTGCCGGGAATATGCAGGTATTCCGACAAGTGCACAGGTCATACTGTGAAGCAGGGTGGCACCGCGGGTGTATTGGATTTTGAACGCTCGTCCCTGGCAGAACTGGATTCTGCCGGAGACGGGTTTTTTTTGTTACATAAATGTAGATCAGGAGGGACTGAATATGTATCCAGCATTAGAAGGATTAAGAGAAATCGCAAAGTCAGGGGAATACCGGCGTATTCCCGTATGCAGAGAACTGTATTCCGACCGCTATACACCCGTAGAAGTCATGAGGACCTTACGCACAGCCAGCAGACATTGCTATCTTCTGGAAAGTGCCAGCCAGACAGAGGTATGGGGACGCTATTCCTTCCTGGGATATGAGCCATCCATGGAGATCACCTGTACAGACGGAAAGCTTCAGATCCGCAGGATCCATGAGGACGGAACTGAAGAAAAAACCGTACAGCAGGTGAAGCATCCGGGAGATGCTATTCGGGAGATCCTGAAAGAATACAAAAGCCCGGTGATGGAAAATATGCCGACCTTTACCGGAGGTCTGGTGGGATATTTTTCCTACGATTACATCAAATACAGCGAGCCGAAGCTGGAGCTTACTGACGAGACAGTACAGGATTTCCGGGATATGGATCTGATGCTTTTTGACCAGGTGATCGCCTTTGACCATTACAGACAGAAGGTGCTTCTGATCACCGGAGTGATGACAGATGATCTGGAAAATGCCTACCAGAATGCGGAAGCGAAACTAAAAGAGATGGCGGATCTGATCCGCAATGGAAAGCAGGATGAATTCCCGTCACTGAAGCTGAAATCTTCCATTGAGCCGCAGTTCCCGAAAGCAAAATACTGTGAGATGGTTGAGAAAGCGAAGTATTACATCCACGAAGGAGATATTTTCCAGGTGGTGCTCTCCAATCCGATGCGAGCGAAAGCAGAGGGAAGTCTGTTTGATACATACCGTGTTCTCAGGGCTACCAATCCTTCGCCGTATATGTTTTATTTTTCCAGTGATGATATTGAGATTGCAGGAGCCTCCCCGGAAACACTTGCCAGGCTTGCAGGAACAGAATTAAGTACCTTCCCGCTTGCAGGAACAAGACCAAGAGGCAAGACAAAAGAAGAAGACCTGGTGCTGGAAAAAGGACTCCTGGCTGATGAGAAGGAACGTGCCGAGCATAACATGCTGGTGGATCTTGGGCGAAATGATATCGGAAAGATCAGTAAGATCGGTACTGTGAACGTAGAAAAATATATGTGCATCGAGCGTTTTTCTCATGTGATGCATATTGGTTCCACAGTTACCGGCCAGATCCGGGATGACAGGGATGCGGTGGATGCAGTGGATGCCATCCTTCCGGCAGGAACACTTTCCGGAGCACCGAAATTCCGTGCCTGCCAGATCATCCAGGAACTGGAACAGAGCAAGCGAGGTATTTACGGCGGTGCTATCGGATATCTGGATTTTGCCGGAAACCTGGATACCTGTATTGCCATTCGCCTGGTTTATAAGAAAAACGGTGAGATCTGTATCCGGTCAGGAGCAGGGATCGTAGCAGACAGCATTCCGGAAAGTGAATTTCAGGAGTGCTGCAACAAGGCAAGAGCCGTTGTACAGGCAATCGAAACTGCACAGGAGGGACTGGAATGATAGTACTGATCGATAATTATGATAGCTTTTCCTACAATGTTTATCAGCTGATCGGTTCTGTGGAGCCGGATATCAAGGTGGTAAGAAATGATGAAGTGACCATCAAAGAGCTGGAGGCCATGAAGCCGGAGGCATTGATCCTTTCCCCTGGTCCGGGAAAACCGGAGGATGCGGGAATCTGTATTGAATCCATAAAATATTTCAAAGACAAGCTGCCGATCCTGGGTATCTGCCTTGGACATCAGTCCATCTGTGAAGCCTTCGGAGGGACAGTATCCTACGCAAAAGAGCTGATGCACGGAAAGCAGAAAGAGGTACATAAAGTTGGAAAGAGCCGGATGTTTGAAGGACTTCCGGAAACTTTTCCGGCAGCCAGATATCACTCACTGGCAGCTATCCGGGATACTTTACCGGAGGAACTGGTTGTTACCGCTGAGTCTGAGGACGGAGAGGTGATGGCACTGGAGCATAAAGAATATCCGATATTCGGATTACAGTTCCATCCGGAATCTGTTATGACACCGGATGGAAAAACAATGATCGAGAACTTTATGAAGGTTATCAGAGACAGATAAGACAGAGAACAGCAATCCATAAAAGATAGAATCGTTACAAAACAGGAGGAAACAACAATGATCAAAGAAGCAATCCTCAAGCTTTCAAAAAAAGAAGATCTTACATATGACGAAGCAGAAGCCGTAATGAATGAGATCATGGACGGAGCGGCAACACCGGTACAGATGGCATCCTACCTTACTGCACTTTCCCTGAAAGGAGAGACTATTGATGAGATCACTGCATCAGCAGCCGGAATGCGTGCACACTGCATCAAGCTTCTCCACGATATGAATGTTCTGGAGATCGTAGGAACCGGTGGTGACGGAGCAAACTCCTTTAACATTTCCACGACATCTTCTCTTGTGATCGCAGCAGGTGGCGTTCCGGTAGCAAAACACGGAAATCGTGCAGCATCTTCCAAGAGCGGTGCAGCAGATGTTCTGGAAGCACTTGGCGTAAAGATCACCATTCCGCCGGAAAAAAGTGCAGAGATCCTGAAAAAGATTAACATCTGTTTCCTGTTCGCCCAGAATTATCATATTGCCATGAAATATGTGGCACCGATTCGTAAAGAGCTGGGAATCCGCACGGTATTTAATATCCTCGGACCATTAAGCAACCCGGCAGGCGCAAACATGGAGCTGATGGGAGTCTTTGACCAGTCTCTGGTAGAGCCGCTGGCACAGGTTATGATGAAGCTTGGCGTGAACCGTGGAATGGTAGTTTTTGGACAGGATAAGCTGGATGAGATCTCCATGAGCGCACCGACTTCTGTGTGCGAGATCAAGGACGGATGGTTCCAGTCCTATGAGATCACACCGGAGCAGTTCGGCTATACACGCTGCAGCAAAGAAGATCTGGCAGGCGGCACACCGACAGAGAACGCAGAGATCACAAAAGCCATTGTAAACGGAACCGAAAAAGGCCCGAAGCGTCAGGCGGTCTGCATGAACGCAGGTGCAGCACTTTATATCGCAGGAAAGGCAGAGAGCCTGGAAGCCGGCGTAAGAAAGGCTGAAGATCTGATCGACAGTGGTGCAGCTGCTGCCAAGCTTGCGGAATTTATCAAATTAAGTAACGAGATTTGAAAATAATAGCGGCAGAAGAGAAATCGGCAATCCCTATCGGAAGAGATACGAACGGAAACATTAATCTGTCAGACTTCTTGAAATTGCCGAATGAGAGTTGAACTGAAATATCAAGGAGACAAACAAAGAATGAGCGAAAAAAACATTCTGGAGGAAATCGCAGAAAAAACAAGAGAACGTATCCGGAAGGAAAAACGTCAGTTTCCCCTGGATCAGCTGAAAACCCTGGCAGAAAAAGCGCCACAGCAGCCGTCCTTTCTGGAAGCGTTGAAAAAGCCGGGTATGTCCTACATCTGTGAAGTAAAAAAAGCTTCCCCCTCCAAGGGGCTGATCGCACCGGAATTTCTGTATCTGGAAATTGCGAAAGAATACGAAGCAGCAGGTGCATCTGCGATCTCCTGCCTCACAGAGCCATTTTATTTCATGGGAAGTGATACTTATCTCCGTGAGATCACAGAAACAGTGGATATTCCGGTCCTTCGGAAGGACTTCACGGTGGATAAGTACATGATCTATCAGGCAAAAGCATTCGGTGCATCGGCAGTGCTTCTGATCTGTGCTATCTTAAATGACCAGGAACTCCTGGAATACCGAGAGCTTGCAGAAACTCTGGGAATGGATGCACTGGTGGAAGCTCATGACGAGAATGAAGTGGCAAGAGCATTAAAGACAGGTGCAAAGATCGTCGGTGTAAATAACCGTGACCTGAAAACCTTTAAGGTTGATATGAATAACAGCATCCGTCTTCGAAACCTGGCACCGGACAATGTGGTATTTGTGTCTGAGAGCGGAATCAAAAACGCAGGTGATATCGCTATCCTGGAAAGAAACCGGGTAGGTGCAGTCCTGATCGGTGAGACTCTGATGCGAAGCCCGGATAAGAAAGCTGCATTGGAAAATCTGAATGGTGGAGCGCTTGTATAAAGGCCAAACGAAAGGATAGAGCAAATAAGTAACAGAGCTGACCAGCAGCAAATAGTAACGAAACAGGAAGGGGCAGGGTCAGACAGAAAGGGCAGGATTGGCTGAATATGAGAGAACAACCGTTGAAACATGGGAGCAGAACCAGGATCAAGATCTGCGGCCTGACCCGCCCGGAAGATATCCAGGCAGTGAACCAGGCTAAACCGGACTTTGCAGGATTCATTGTAGAATTCCCAAAAAGCAGAAGAAACGTCACCGTGGAGCAATTGAAGGCTTTCCGGGAAGAACTGGATGATAGCATTTTGCCGGTAGGCGTATTCGTCAATGCACCGGTGGAGCTTCCCGCACAGCTTTTAAACGAGGGAACCATCGCACTGGCACAGCTTCACGGCCAGGAGGACGAGAATTATATCAGACAGCTTAAGACCATGACAGACCAGCTTCTGATAAAGGCTTTTTCCATAAAAACAGAAGCAGATATAAAGAAAGCGATCCGTTCGGAAGCAGACTATATTCTGCTGGATCAGGGCGCAGGAGGAACAGGAGAAACTTTCGACTGGAGTCTGGTACCGGCGATCAAACGGCCCTGGTTTCTGGCAGGAGGTCTGGGCTGTGAAAATCTGGAATCGGCCATACATCTGCTTCACCCCTGGGCAGTAGATTTAAGCAGTAGTGTAGAAACCGACGGTCACAAAGATCCGGATAAAATATTAGAAGCAGTATACGCAGTAAGGAACATAAAGGAGGAAATATAACATGTCAAAAGGAAGATTCGGCATCCATGGCGGACAGTACATCCCGGAAACACTGATGAACGCCGTTCTGGAGCTTGAGGAAGCATACAACCATTACAAAAACGATCCGGAATTCAACCGTGAGCTCACAGAGCTTCTCAATGAATACGCAGGAAGACCATCCCGTCTTTACTATGCGGCACATATGACCGAGGACCTTGGCGGAGCCAAGATCTATCTGAAAAGAGAAGACTTAAACCACACAGGAGCCCACAAGATCAACAACGTACTTGGTCAGGTGCTCCTGGCAAAAAAAATGGGCAAGACCCGTGTCATCGCAGAGACAGGAGCCGGCCAGCACGGTGTTGCAACTGCAACCGCAGCAGCACTGATGGGAATGGAATGTGAGGTATTCATGGGAAAAGAGGACACCGAGCGTCAGGCTCTGAACGTATATAAAATGCGTCTCCTCGGAGCAAAGGTCCATGCAGTCACAAGCGGAACCGCAACCTTAAAGGATGCCGTTTCCGAGACCATGCGTGAGTGGACAAACCGTATTGCAGATACCCATTATGTACTGGGATCTGTTATGGGCCCGCACCCGTTCCCGACCATCGTACGTGATTTCCAGGCCGTGATCTCCAAGGAAATCAAAGAACAGATGCTGGAAAAAGAGGGCAGACTTCCGGATGTTGTCCTGGCTTGTGTAGGCGGCGGCTCCAATGCTATCGGAACCTTCTACAATTTCATTGAGGACAAAGACGTTCGTCTCATCGGCTGTGAGGCGGCAGGACGTGGCGTGAATACTGCGGAGACTGCGGCAACCATTGCAACCGGTCGTCTCGGAATCTTCCATGGTATGAAATCTTACTTCTGCCAGGATGAATACGGACAGATCGCACCGGTATACTCCATCTCCGCAGGTCTTGATTATCCGGGTGTAGGTCCGGAGCATGCACACCTTTATGATATCGGAAGAGCAGAGTACGTTCCTGTTACAGATGACGAAGCAGTAGAGGCTTTTGAATATCTTTCCAGAACAGAAGGAATCATTCCTGCGATTGAAAGTGCCCACGCAGTGGCCTATGCGAAAAAGATCGCACCGACACTTGGAAAGGACAAGATCATGGTAGTTACCATTTCAGGACGTGGAGATAAGGACTGTGCGGCAATTGCCCGCTACAGAGGGGAGGATATTCATGAATAAGAGAATTACAGAAGCATTTGCAAACGGAAAAGCATTTATTCCTTTTTTAACCTGCGGAGATCCGTCTCTGGAGGTAACAGAGCAGCTGGTTTATGCAATGGAAGAAGCAGGAGCAGATCTGATCGAGCTTGGGATCCCGTTCTCAGATCCTACCGCAGAGGGACCTGTGATCCAGGAAGCTAATGTCCGGGCACTTGCAGGCGGCGTGACTACAGATAAAGTTTTTGCAATGGTAGAAAAAATCCGTAAAAATACAAAAATCCCAATGGTATTCATGACCTACGCAAACGTAGTATTTTCTTACGGAACAGAGCGTTTTATCAAGAAAGCAGCGGAAGTTGGAATGGATGGACTGATTCTTCCGGATGTTCCGTTTGAGGAAAAAGAAGAGTTTGATGTTGTGTGTAAACAGTACGGCCTTGACCTGATCTCCCTGATCGCACCGACCTCCCATGAGCGGATCGCCATGATCGCAAAAGAGGCGGAAGGCTTTGTTTACTGCGTATCTTCCCTTGGTGTAACAGGAATGCGTACCAGCATTACCACAGATATCGGAGCTATGGTGAAATTAGTAAAAGCTCAGAAAGACATTCCATGTGCAGTAGGATTCGGAATCTCCACACCGGAGCAGGCAAAAAAAATGGCAGATCAGTCAGACGGTGCCATTGTAGGATCTGCGATCGTGAAGCTCTGTGGTGCCTACGGCAAAGACTGCGTGCCGAAGGTGAAGGCTTATGTGAAAGAGATGAAGGATGCAATCAGATAAGTTCCCGGCTGAAATTGGAACACAGATCACAAAGTGTAATAAAAATCTGCTTTATCCCAAAGAAAGGGTAAAGCAGATTTTTTTCTGCTCTGAACAGAGGCCGGAAAAATTGCAGGAAATATCTACTTGACAGTCAGAGACCAAATGATAGATGATATAAAAAAAGGTGAGGAGGAAATTGGGGATGAATCGGGAAGAAGCAAAGAAGAAAGCAGAAGCGCTGGTTGCCAGGATGACTCTGGAGGAAAAGGCCAGTCAGTTAAGGTACGATGCACCTGCAATAAAAAGATTGGGAATTCCGGCGTATAACTGGTGGAATGAGGGACTTCACGGTGTTGCCAGAGCAGGGCAGGCAACGGTTTTTCCACAGGCGATCGGAATGGCGGCTGCTTTTGACCGGAAAAGTGTGGCAGAGATGGCCGGTATCGTGGCAACAGAGGGCAGAGCAAAGTATAATGCATATTCCGTAAACGGTGACAGAGATATTTATAAGGGATTGACGTTCTGGTCTCCTAATGTCAATATTTTCCGTGATCCACGATGGGGTAGAGGCCATGAAACTTATGGGGAAGATCCGTATCTTACAAAAGAACTGGGAGTTTCCTTTGTAAAAGCACTTCAGGGAAATGGGGATACAATGAAGGCAGCAGCCTGTGCCAAACATTTTGCAGTACATTCCGGGCCGGAGGCACTCCGTCATGAATTTGATGCGGAAGCATCCGCAAAAGATATGGAAGAAACGTATTTGCCGGCATTCGAAGGTCTGGTAAAAGAAGCCAAAGTAGAAGCGGTTATGGGAGCTTATAACCGGACAAACGGGGAACCCTGCTGCGGAAGTCCCACATTACAGAAAAAACTCAGAGGCGAATGGAAATTTCAGGGGCATTTTGTATCAGACTGCTGGGCAATCCGTGATTTTCATGAACACCATATGGTAACGGATACAGCCGTTGAATCTGCAGCACTGGCTATTAATAATGGCTGTGACCTGAATTGTGGAAATACCTATCTTCACATTATGAAGGCATACGAAAAGGGGCTTGTCACAGAAGAAACCATAACCCGGGCAACAGTGCGGCTTTTTACCACAAGGTATCTGCTGGGGTTGTTTGATGGAAGCGAATATGACAATATCTCCTATCTGGAGGTAGAATCTCCCAGGCATCTGGATGCAGCGGAGAAAGCAGCGGAAAAAAGCTTTGTTCTGCTGAAAAATAACGGGATTCTTCCGCTTGATAAAGAAAAACTGAAAACAATAGGGATCATCGGACCAAATGCGGACAGCAGACAGGCGCTGATCGGCAATTATCACGGGACAGCTTCCAGGTATATTACCATACAGGAAGGCATCCAGGATTATGTGGGAGACGATGTAAGGATCCTTACTTCCAGAGGCTGTGATCTGTTCCGAGACCGGACGGAGCACCTTGCGTTTACCAGAGATCGTATTGCGGAAGCGAAGGTGGTTGCGGAAAACAGCGATGTGGTGATCTTATGTATGGGACTGGATGAGACACTGGAAGGAGAAGAGGGAGACACCGGAAACAGCTATGTATCGGGAGATAAAGAAGATATTGAACTTCCCGGAGTACAGCGAGAACTGATGGAAGCAATCGCAGACACAGGAAAACCGGTAGTATTCTGTCTGCTGGCAGGAAGTGACCTTAATCTGAAATATGCGGCAGAGAAATTTGATGCCGTCATGATGCTGTGGTACCCTGGATGCCAGGGCGGGAAGGCAGCGGCAAAGGTACTGTTTGGAGAAATCTCGCCATCAGGAAAACTTCCGGTGACATTTTATGAAAGCCTAGAAGAACTTCCGGATTTTACCGATTATTCCATGAAAGGCAGAACATATCGCTATATGGAACGAAAAGCACAGTTTCCTTTTGGATATGGTCTGACGTACAGTAAGGTGGCAGTAGATAAAGCAGAGGTCAAAACATGTGGACAGAAGATAAACGTGGAGGTAGAAGTGCAGAATAACGGCGCATATGATACAGAGGATGTTGTTCAGATCTATGTAAAAAATATCGACAGCAAAAATGCCATTCCCAATCCGATGCTGGCCGGTTTTCAGCGGATATTCCTGAAGGCGGGAGAATGCCGAAAAATAGAAATCCCAATATGGGAAAAAGCATTCACCGTAGTAGATGAAACAGGAAAACGGATGGAAGAAGGAAAGAAATTTGAAATTTATGCAGGCTGCAGCCAGCCGGATGAAAAAAGCAAAGAACTGACCGGGATCATGCCGGTAAAGATCATCTGGGAAAAATAATAAGAAAATCTAAAGTAACAGGAGGGCGATGCATTAGGCAGCGCCCTCCCTTTATATCTAACGCATAAACAACCGTACCATTTTCTCATAAATCTTCCGATATTTCTGATACCGCATAGGAAGATCGATCCAGGTCTTTTTATCTACAATACTCTTATAATGAGAGAATGTCCGGAAGCCGTCGATGCCATGATAGGATCCCATGCCGCTTTCACCAAAGCCGCCGAAGCCCATATTGCTGGTTGCCAGATGTATGAGGACATCGTTGATACAGCCACCGCCGAAACCACATCGGGAAGTAACTTCCCGGGCATTTTTTTCATCTTCGGTGAAGATATAAAGAGCCAGCGGATGCGCCATGGAATTGATCTTTGTTACGGCACCTCCGAGAGAGTCATAGGTGAGGACCGGAAGTACCGGACCGAAGATTTCCTGCTGCATGACCGGATCTTCGAAGGTTACGTTATCAAGAACCGTCGGCTCGATCTGAAGTGTTTCACGGTTGGAACCACCGCCGCAGACAGTTTTGGAAGAATCGATCAGACTGTTGATACGGTCGAAATGCTTTTCGTTGATGATCTTTCCATAATTCCGGTTCTTCAGTGGTTCTTTTCCATACTGGCGTGTGATCTGTCTGCGAAGCTCTGCGACCAGGGCTTCTTTGATCTCCGGATCACAGTAGATATAGTCCGGAGCCACGCAGGTCTGGCCACAGTTCAGGAACTTGCCGAATACGATACGTTTTGCCGCAAGGCGGAGATTGGCTGTTTTGTCCACGATGCAGGGGCTTTTTCCACCCAGCTCCAGAGTGACTGGTGTGAGGTGTTCGGAAGCCTTTCTCATGACCTCTTTTCCTACAGACTGGCTTCCCGTGAAGAAGATGTAATCAAAGTGCAGACTGAGAAGATGTGTGTTTTCCGCACGTCCGCCTGTGACAGTTGCAACGTATTTTTCATCGAAACATTCATGGATGAGAAGACGGATCACTTCGCTTGTTGCCGGTGAGTAGGCACTTGGTTTCAGGATGACTGTGTTTCCGGCTGCAATGGCGTCTACCAGTGGTTCTATGGTGAGAAGAAACGGATAGTTCCACGGACTCATAATGAGAACAACACCGTAGGGGGATGGTTTGCGGAAACTGTGGGAATGGAACTGTGCCAGTGGAGTTGGAACGGTCTGTTCTTTTGCGTAGGAGCGGATATTTTTCAGCATATGTGTGATCTCGGAGAGCACCAGTCCGGTCTCACACATATAGCTTTCGAAATTACTTTTTCCCAGATCCTTTTTCAGCGCGGCGTGGATCTGATCTTCGTGTTTCCGGATGGAAGCGCGGAGACGTTTCAGGGCGCTGATGCGAAAATCAAGGTCAAGAGTTGCGCCGGAGTAGAAGTACTGGCGCTGTTTATCTAAAAGCTGGTTGATCTGTTCTTTTTCCATGGAATTGTAGTCCTTTCTGAAAAAACTGTATTCGAAATATCGAAAAAATCTTTCTATGCCAATGGCTGTTTTAGCAATTGCCTGCCGGAGGCATCAGTCTGTAATACAGTGTCTCAAGTTCGTCGGCATCCATCAGTACAGGAACCGGGTACAGAGGATTGGCTTCTTTATCTGCGTAATGGGCAAGCTCCGGGATGTCCGTTTCCTGGATTTCCGGGATATAGTCTCCGATGCCATAGCGTTTTTTCATATCTTTTATTGCATCAATAAACATCCGGGCAGCAGTTTTATCGTCCTCATGTTTATCGCAGAGACCGGCAGTTACGGCAAGGTTGCGGAGTTTGTGAGTGATGGGATCTCCGTATGTTTCCAGTACCATAGGAAGGATCACTGCATTGGCAAGCCCATGTGGAACATTATATTTTCCGCCGAGGGAATGTGCAATTGCGTGGACATATCCAACGTAGGATTTGGTGAAGGCACAGCCTGCGAAATAGGAGGCGCGGAGCATATTTCGTCTTGCTTCAATATTATTGCCGTCTGTGTAGGCGGTATCCAGATTTTCAAAGATCAGTCTGACAGCATCCAGGGCATTTTTTCTTGTGCCAGGTGTAGTGGAATTTCCAATGTAGGCTTCCACTGCGTGAGTCAGGGCATCCATGCCTGTGGTAGCTGTGATAAACGGCGGAAGGCTTAAAGTCACTTTCGGGTCAAGGACTGCGTAGCGTGGGATCAGCGGAAAATCGTTGATGGCATATTTGTGCCGTGTTTCTGCATCGGTAATGACAGCAGCAAGTGTTGTTTCACTTCCTGTTCCGGCAGTCGTGGGGATGGCGATGAGAAGAGGAAGCTTTTTGTGGATCTTCAGGATTCCCTTCATTTGAGCAAGAGACTGGTGTGGCTTGGCAATGCGGGCTGCTGTGGCTTTTGCACAGTCCATACTGGAACCTCCGCCGAAGCCGATGATCGCCTGGCAGTCATTGTCCAGATACATGTGAAGGGCTTCGTCCACATTGACGGTTGTTGGATTGGCAACGGTTTTGTCGTAGATGTGGTAAGAGATGCAGCTTCGCTTCAGTGTCTGCTCCAGCCTTTCTGTAAGGCCAAGGCTTCGGATCCCTGCATCTGTGATGATGAGTACATTGTTATAGTTTCTTTTTTCCAGAACTTCCGGAATACCTTTGACGCTTCCGATGATCTTCGGATTGCGGTAAGGAAGCAGTGGAAGGGCGAATTTAAAGACATTCTGGAAAACCCGGCAGTAAGCTTTTTTTAATGGATTCATGGTAGTTTTCTTTCCTTTTAAAGTCAAATTATTTTATTCTAAATATTATATATAGCAGTTGGAAGGGGAAAAGTCAAGATTGCCGTTTATGGAAGTGCATCGCGAAGCGTGTTGCTGAGAACAGAGTAACCGTAACGTCATAAAAAAGAAAACAGGAAATATAATATTGTCATGGTTGTAAATATCCTTTACACTAAGGGAGTCAAACAGAATCATTATGTAAGGATTGGATATCCAGCGGAAGGCAAATGTCCGCAGGATAGATATTGATCACGGAGGAAATCATGCCAGAAACAGACACATCCGCAAAAAATCCTCTTCACGTATCCGAAGTGGATGATAATTTAAAAGAATTAAGCCCTCACGGTTCCTTTGAGCTGCCGGTGGAAACCTATATGGCGAACTGTGAAATCTTTCATGCACTGTATGACCACTGGCACAGTGAGATGGAGATCATGTATATTGAAAAAGGCAGTGGCTTTGCCAGACTGAACCGGGAGAGCATCCGCCTGAAAAAGGGGGATATCCTGATCGTGAACTGCGGAGTTCTCCATAGTATGCGCACGGATCTTAAGAAGCCTCTTTATTATAAGAGTGTGGTTTTCAGCCTGGGCTTCCTTGCAGGTCAGCCGGGAGATATCTGCCAGGAATGTGTGGTATCACCATTAATAGAAAACAAGGCAGAATTCTGCCATCATATAGAAGAGGGAGATTCCGGATATGAGAAGCTACGGGAAATTTTTCTGGAGATCCATGACTGTCATACGGAGAAGAAGCCATATTTTTATGTGAAGCTGAAAATGCTGTTTTTTGATTTCTTTTATGAGATGCTGACGAAGCATTATATTATCCCGGTAAGCACAGAGCAGAACAAGAGCCTTGCAGCAGTAAAGGAAGTGCTGGATCATATCAGCCTTCACTACCAGGAGAATCTTACCGTTTCAGAGCTTTCCGGACTTTCCAATTACAGTGAGTATTATTTTATGAAGCTTTTCCGCCAGTATACGGGAAAAACCCTGGTGGAATACATCAATGACTTCCGTATGGAGAAGGCGAAGTATCTTCTTACGCATTCCGATGCACCTGTAACGGAGATCGCCATGCAGGTGGGATTTAACAGTACAAGTTATTTTATAAAGAAATTTCAGCAGTCCAATAAGGTTTCACCGCATAAGTACAGGAAGAGTATGAGACAGATCTGAGAAAGCTCCCGAAGCAACCGCATATGTATCGTTTACGTTTTTATGCAGAGCTACCGTAAAAAGTGAAAAATAGTCTGACAAATATCTTGCATATCATGACAGGATTGTTATATTTTTGAAAAGAAATGCGTGATATCCTAATATCATCAAAAACAAAGCAAACAACCTTGTAAAAACATATTTCATCCCATCAAGATCCATGAAAGGAGATCAAAAATGGAAACATTAAGCAAAGTATTTGAAGACAAATATAATAAAAATGTAAAAGATTGTACAAACGAGGAAATCTATCACGGACTCCTCTCCTGGACAAAGGAGCAGCTGAAGGGCCGCGGCTACCAGGATGGAAAAAAGAAAATTTATTATATTTCCGCAGAGTTCCTTATCGGTAAGCTTCTTTCCAACAACCTGATCAATCTGGGCGTTTATGATGAAGTTGCGAAATATCTTAAAGAAAACGGAAAAGAGCTTTCCATGATCGAGGAGATCGAGCCGGAGCCATCTCTCGGAAACGGCGGACTTGGCCGTCTGGCAGCATGTTTCCTGGATTCCATTGCAACTCTGGGACTTCCGGGAGAAGGAATCGGACTTAATTATCACCTCGGACTTTTCAAACAGGAGTTTAAGAATCATCTTCAGTTTGAGACACCGAATCCTTGGATCCAGCCGGAGAGCTGGCTTACAGATGCAGGCGTTTCCTATTATGTCCCATTTAAGGGCTTTATGCTGAAATCCACACTGTATGATATTGATGTTGCAGGCTATGAGAACAAAGCGATTAAGCTTCGCCTTTTTGATATTGATATTGCAGATGAGAGCATTGTAGGCGAGGGAATCTCCTTTGATAAGAGGGATCTGCTCCACAACCTGACACTGTTCCTGTATCCGGATGACAGCGATGATGCAGGAAGAAAGCTTCGTATCTATCAGCAGTACTTCATGGTAAGCAATGCGGCACAGCTGATCCTGGATGAGGCAATAGCAAAAGGCTGCAATCTTCATGACCTTGCCGATTACGCAGTGATCCAGATCAACGATACACATCCGAGTATGGTAATTCCGGAGCTTATCCGTCTCCTCACAGAGCGTGGAATCGAGTTCGAGGAGGCATGCGAGATCGTATCTCATGTATGCGCTTATACCAACCATACCATTCTTGCAGAGGCACTTGAGAAATGGCCGATCTCCTATCTTGAGGAAGTTGTTCCGCATCTGATGCCGATCATCCGCAAGCTGGACGAGCGTATCAAAGCAAAATATCCGCAGGAAAATCTTGCCATCATCGATAAGAATGACCTGGTACACATGGCACATATGGACATCCACTACGGATTTTCCATCAACGGTGTTGCATCCCTTCATACCGATATCTTGAAGGAGACAGAGCTTCATCAGTTCTATGAGATCTATCCGGAGAAATTCAATAACAAGACAAACGGAATCACCTTCCGCAGATGGCTCCTTCACTGCAACCATCCGCTGACAGAGTACATCACATCCATGATCGGTGACGGCTTCCGCAAGGATTCCTTTGAGCTTGACAAGATGCTTGGCTTCAAGGGAAATCAGGACGTTCTTGCAAATATCCTTAAGATCAAGCAGGATGCAAAGAAGAGATGTGCGGAGTTTATCAAAGCCAACACAGGTGAAGAGATCAACACACACAGTGTTTATGATATCCAGATCAAACGTCTTCATGAGTACAAACGTCAGCAGCTGAACGCACTTTACATCATTGACCGTTACCTGAAGATCAAGGCAGGCGAGAAGCCGCAGCGCCCGGTAACCTTTATCTTTGGTGCAAAGGCAGCTCCTGCATACGTTATCGCAAAGGATATTATCCACCTGCTTCTCTGCTTACAGGAGCTTATCAACAATGATCCGGAGGTTTCCCCGTACATGAAAGTTGTTATGGTGGAAAATTACAACGTAAGTGCAGCAGAGAAGCTGATCCCTGCCTGCGATATCTCCGAGCAGATCTCTCTTGCTTCCAAGGAGGCCAGCGGAACAGGAAACATGAAGTTCATGCTCAACGGTGCTGTAACACTGGGAACCATGGATGGTGCAAATGTGGAGATCAGCCAGCTGGTAGGCAAGGATAATATCTATATCTTCGGAGAGTCCAGTGAGCAGGTTATCGAACACTATGAAAAGGCTGACTACTGCTCCAGAGATTTTTATGAGAAAGACGAGCGCATCCGTCGTGCAGTAGACTTTATCGTAGGAAACGAGCTTCTTTCTATTGGAAGTGAGGAGCATTTAAGAAGACTGCATCATGAGATCGTAAGCAAAGACTGGTTCATGACTCTTCTTGACTTCGAGGATTATGCGAAGGTGAAGGATCAGGCACTGTCCGATTATGAGGACAGAACCGCATGGGCAGAGAAAATGCTTGTAAATATCGGAAAAGCAGGATACTTCTCTTCAGACAGAACCATCGAAGAGTACAACAGAGATATCTGGCATCTGACACCGGAGAAATAAAACGGTTTTAGGCAGATTGCTCCGGCTCGGAAGAAAAATAGAAAAATAGAAAATAAAAACGCCGGCATTCATTGGAATATGTACTGGGGCTGAGATGTCAGAGATGATCTGGCAGCCTGGACAGGACATGTTACAGATGAATGGCCGGTGTTTTTTTGTGAAATTGGTTGCGAAAAATTGTTTACGGAATCAGGCAAGCGATACTTCAGGCTTTTCCATGCTTAAATGCCATCATCATCTCCTTGGTAAGGCTGATATTATCTCCTTCATCCGGAATGTCTTCCCGGTTGAACCAGGAGGCCATGGAAAGCTCATCGTGGTCTACAGTCAGAGTGTCGTCGCCATCCAGATCACAGTAGAAGCCAAACAGAAGGGTTCCGGAGAAGGACCATGGCTGGCTCTTGTAGTAGCGGAGATTTTTGACCTTTACGCCAATCTCTTCCATAACTTCACGGTGAACGGTCTCCTCGATGGTCTCACCAATCTCGGCAAAACCTGCAATCATGGCGTAGCGGGTGTGATTTCGGCCCTCATATTTGGAGAGGATCAGCTTGTCACCGTTGGTAACGCCTACGATCACAGCCGGAGAAAGCACCGGATATTCACCGTTTCCACAGGCAGAGCAGATCATCTTGCGCTCATGTTTATCATGTACCATCGGTTTGCCGCAGCAACCGCAGAAACGGCGCTTGCTGTACCACTGAAAGAGCTGATATCCGGTGATTCCTGCGAAAGCCAGATACTGTGGCTCCGCTGTGCGGAGAACTCTTGTGATCTCAAACTGATAACCAGGAAGGAGACTGGTGTCAAGATCCGGGATCAGATAAAAATGCTCTTCGTCAATGGAGAAGAGATAGATATAATTCTCATAGAGATTTTCAACTTTTCCTTCCAGTTCTCCAAAGCTTGGAAGAGTCATAGTCTCGCCATCTTTTTTCATAAGGATCTTTCCTTCTTCATAGGCGAGGATGTGGCTTTCTTTATCCGGGGCCACAGGTTTGTATTCATTGTGATAGGTATGTGGTGCGATATCCTGGATCATGATCGATAATTCCTTTCCGAATTTATTGTTTTACAGTGTTTGCTGAGAAGTTTTGCCATATAAAATACAGCACGCTTTCTACAGTATAAGCTTACCTTGAGAAAAAGGCAACTCCAGCAATAACAAAAAAAGTTGTATGAGTCAGAAAATCAGTGTAAGATAAATGTATTATATTGTGCAGAAGATGTGAAAGGTCTGAAAATTTTTCTGCACAGAAGGAGAAGATCATGCCAACAACAGAAAAGCCGGGACTGACCCGGGATGCCATTAAATATCTGGCAATTTTTACCATGCTTCTGAACCATATCGCCAACGTGCTTCTGCCGGAAAACACAATCCTGTGGGAAGTGTTTATAGACATTGGCTACTTCACAGCCATTACCATGTGCTATTTTCTTGTGGAAGGTTTTTACTATACACATTCCCGGAGAAAATATGGCGAAAGACTTCTGATCTTTGCCGGAATCTCCCAGGTTCCCTATATGATAGCCTTTGGGAATTCACAGCTGAATATGATCTTTACTCTGTTTATCTGCTTTATGATCCTGGTTGTTCAGGAAAGGATGATGGCAAGTAAATGGAGAATTCCACTTCTGATCCTGCTCCTTTTACTATCCGTTTATTCGGACTGGGCAATCCTGGCACCGGTTTTTACCATCTGGTTCCATGAGAGCTGGGGGAACAGGAAGAGGATGATAACAGCGTACGGAGTCGGTGCTGCCCTTTTTGTGCTGTTTAACTACAGCTCCTACGTGGAAAAAATGGCAGCCGGACCGGCGATGCTCCATGCTCTGTTTTCGGCAGCAGGGATCGTGGCATCAGGAATCATCATCCTGTGCTTCTATAATGGCAAAAAATCCGAAAAAGCACCGAAGTTTTCCAAGTGGTTTTTCTATATCTTTTATCCGGCACATCTGCTGATCCTGAGCATAGTCCGTGTTATAGTACAGTAAGAGATAAAATAAAATCTCTCCAATATTTATAACCGGATAGATTGCCGAAAATAAATTTCATATCCACATAAAACATAGTAATTCTGTAAGAAAACAGAAAAATAGCGAAAAAACTCTTGAAAACCCACAAATTATCTGCTATGCTAACTGACATGACAAAGGCGTCTGGAAATTGAGTTTCCAGGCGCTTTTTGCGTTGCAGAATAATTGAGGGAATCGAGGAGGAAATGAATGATGAATGCAGGAGATACCGGCTTTATGCTGATCTGTACAGCCTTTGTGTTCTTTATGACACCTGGGCTTGCGTTTTTCTACGGAGGACTGGTCCGCAGGAAAAATGTGGTAAATACCATGATGGCTTGTGGGGCGATCATGGGACTGTCCGTAGTTATGTGGACATTGTTTGGATATTCGCTGGCATTTGGAGGAAATCATGGCGGGATCATCGGAGATTTTCGCTGGTTTGCGCTGAATGGTGTCGGCTGGGAGCCGGGACCTTATGCGGATACGATCCCGCATCTGGTATTTGTGGCGTTCCAGATGATGTTTGCCATGATCACACCGGCACTGATCACCGGTGCCGTGGTTGGAAGGATGCGTTTTAAGGCGCTGTTTTTCTTTATTGCGATCTGGTCTTTGATCGTGTATTATCCAATGGCACATATGGTCTGGGGAGACGGTGGATTTCTGGCAGCCATTGGCTCTGTGGACTTTGCAGGAGGAAACGTGGTACATATCAGTTCCGGTGTCAGTGCACTGGTTCTTGCCATTTATCTTGGACAGAGACGAGGCTATGCAAAAGCAACCTATCGTACGCACAATATCCCGTTTGTATTTCTCGGAGCAGCTATGCTGTGGTTCGGATGGTTCGGCTTTAATGCAGGAAGTGCGCTGAAGGCAGACGGCCTTGCGGCACATGCCTTTATGACCAGTAGCATTTCTTCTGCCTGTGCACTGCTGACCTGGATGCTGATCGAGGTGATCCGCGAGGGAAAACCGACACTGGTTGGTGCATCCACAGGTCTTGTTATCGGACTGGTAGCCATTACACCGGGAGCTGGTTTCGTACCGGTATGGGCATCTTTTATCATTGGGATCCTGGTAAGCCCGATCTGTTACTTTACTGTGATCCTTTTGAAACAGAAGCTGAAGATCGATGATGCCCTGGATGCTTTTGGCTGCCATGGTATCGGTGGTATCTGGGGAGGAATCGCAACAGGTCTCTTCGGAAAAACTTCCATTAACTCTGTTGCAAAATGGGATGGCCTTGTGTTTGGAGATCACCGTCTGTTCCTAGCGCAGGTATTGAGTATTGTGATCACCATTGCGGTTGCTATTGTGGGAACGCTGATCTGTATCGGGATCGTGCGGATCTTTACACCGCTTCGTGTAGATCCGAAGGAAGAGATGGTCGGGCTGGATGCATCCCAGCATGGAGAGAATGCATATCCGTCATTTAATGGATTTGACTGATAAAAGAATTTGTTCGGCAATGATCGTGTGAAAATGGAGGAAATCGTATGCTTATAAAGATAGAAGCAATCGTAAGAGAAGAAAAAATGGAAGATGTAAAAGCAGCGTTAAATGAGATCCAGGTTAACGGTTTTACAGTAACCCAGCTCATGGGCTGCGGAACACAGCGTGGTTACACAGAGTATGTCCGTGGTTCCAAAATCGATGTATTTCTGAAACCGAAGATCAAGTTTGAGATTGTAGTATCATCAGAAGACTGGGAGATTAAAGTTATTGATGCTATTCAGAAAGCAGCATTCACCGGTGATCCGGGCGATGGTAAGATATTTAGCTATGAGATACGCAACGCTGTTCGTATCCGTACAGGTGAGACCGGATACGATGCGCTGCAGTCGGAATTTCTGTAAATTGTTTTATTAATATGTAAATTATGTGTGAAAGAGTCTTTCAGGAAATCACAGGGATATCAGGAGATATGATCTTGAGATTTTTCGGAGGACTTTTTTACCACAGATTTAACAATAGTTTTACGTTGATTTGATGAAAAATAGCATGTGGCCAGTATAATATATAAGATGTACACGAAAACTAAAAATAATAGATAAGGCAGACATGACAAAAAAGAAATCAAAGAAATAAATAAGAAAAAAACAGAAATCCATTAAAGATGGATTCGAGCAGGACCAAGAAGAGCAGGAGAAGGAGAATCCCAAAAAGGATGCTCCGGCTCAGAAGTCAGAACAGAGGTCCGGAGCCAATAGAACCAGAAAATCAGAAGCTGGCAGCAGAAAAAACAGCAGGGCTGTAAAATGTCCGCATGCCCAAAAGAAAACGGAGAATTCCCGAAAGAAAAATTTAAGGAATTCTCCGTTTTATTATCTGACTGAGCAAACTATGAAGTTATTATTCAATATAGAGCTGTGCAACAAATGGGGCATAAGATATCCAACTGCTTTTTCTCTGCCATAGTTGCATTTCAACTGCAAAGATGACACTTTTCACAGGCGGACGGTGTGGCTGCACAACCGCCGAGAGCAGTTTCACGAAGCTCTGCAGGAAGCTTTTTGCCCACAGTATACATGGCATCGATCATCTCATCCAGCGGGATGAACTGGGGGATACCGGCCAGTGACATTTCCGCTGCGATTAGGGCATTGGAAACACCGGCTGCGTTACGGTTCTGGCAGGGATATTCCACCAGGCCGCCTACAGGGTCGCACACAAGTCCAAGCATGTTCATAAGAACCGTGGAAGCAGCATAAGTACACTGAAGAGGTGTACCGCCAAGAAGTTCCACAGCAGCAGAAGCAGCCATTGCGGAAGCGATTCCGACCTCAGCCTGACATCCGCCAACAGCACCGGCAACTGTTGCATTACGCATGGCAAGATAGCCGATCGCGCCTGCATTAAATAGTGCCTGGCGGATTTTTTTATCGGAAAAGCCATAGACCTCCTGAAGAGCAAGCATCATTCCGGGAACGATCCCGGCACTGCCGGCAGTAGGAGAGGCAACGATAAGTCCCATGGAAGCGTTGGTCTCAAGGGTTGCCATAGCGTAGGTGATCCCCTTTCCGAGAACATTTCCGCACAGGCTTTTTCCCAGGTCATGAAATTCGCAGAGCTTTCGGGCTTCACCGCCGATCAGTCCGCCCATAGATATCACCGGATCTTTGATAGGGGAAAAAGCAGCATCCTTCATGATCTCCAGAACACGGTCCATGCGCTGGTCCACGATTTCAGCAGTGGTTTCACCGAGAAGGATCTCACGCTGGCGCATTACTTCGGAAATCGGAAGCTTTTTTTCCTGGCAGAGAGCAAGAAGTTCCTTGGCATTTTTGAAATCCATAAAACACATCCTCCTTTTCCCTACATCTGAACAACCATGACATCATGGATGTTGGTGTTCCGGTGAATGCTTTCTACGATATCTTCCGGGAGATGACCGTCGGATTCCACGATCGTATAGGCTGTGGTTCCTTTGGATTCACGGAAGAGGCGCATGAAGGCAATGTTAATGTTACGTTCACTTAAGCATCTGGTGATGTAGGCCACAACACCGGGAGTATCCTGATGGATCACGATGATGGCACTGTATTCGCCGGTGAAATCCACTTTCACGTGGTTGATCTCCACAATACGGACCTTGCCGCCGCCCAGCGATTCCCCCCGGACTGTCATTTCCTGTCCCTGGTCATTAACCATGTGGATATCGACAGTGTTGGGATGGACATCGGTTTCTGTTTCATTTGGAGTAAAGGAAAAGTCGATCCCCTGTTCCCTGGCAATGTCAAAAGAATTCCGTATACGCATGTCATCTGTGGAAAAGCCCATGATCCCGCCAAGGAGGGCACGGTCTGTACCGTGTCCCTTGTATGTTCTGGCGAAGGAACCGTAAAGGATGAATTCCACTTTTTTCAGGGGCGGCGTGATCATCTTCTGGGCAAGGAAAGCAATGCGTGCAGCCCCTGCGGTATGAGAACTGGAAGGACCGATCATGTTGGGACCCATAACGTCAAATACACTGATAAAAGACATTTTGCTTAATTCTCCTGTGGTGTTTTTGCAATAAATTTCTTATAAATGGTGTCAACGATCACGCCGATGGCGTTGTCACCGGATACATTGCAGGCAGTTCCGAAGGAATCCTGGGTAATGTAAAGGGCAACCATGATAGCACAGATGGCACCGTCCGGATCCCCGGCTTCCGCTCCGAATACCATGTAAAGGAATGGAAGGGCAGTCATGATGGAACCACCGGGAGCACCGGGAGATGCAACCATGGCAACACCGAGAGTCATGATGAACGGAACGATGATCCCAAGACTGATGGGCAGCTGGTTCATAAGGCAGACTGCAGTAGCACAGGCTGTGATGGTGATCATGGAACCGGCCATGTGGATGTTTGCACAGAGCGGTACTACGAAGTTGCGGATCTGCTCGCACACGCCGTCTTTTTTTGCACATTCCAGATTGACCGGGATGGTAGCTGCGGAAGACTGGGTTCCCAGAGCAGTTGTGTATCCCGGGATCTGATTTTTGATCAGAGTGAAAGGATTCTTTTTGCTGACAGTACCTGCGATCACAAACTGGATCGTAATGCAGATCAGGTGCATGATGATAACAACAAGGAATACCTTCCAGAGGATGCTTAAGATGGCAAAGGTTTTTCCGGAAATAGTCATATCTGTGAAGGTTCCGCAGATGTAAAGCGGAAGCAGCGGGATGATAATGGTATGAAGGACCTTGTCAATGATCTTGGAAAAGTCACTCATTCCGTTATAAAGGCTGTTTCCCATTTCTTTTCCACGCATGGAAGAGAGGCACAGTCCCATGACAAAGGCAAGAGCAACAGCAGAAAGAGTATCCATGACCGGCTCCAGTGTGATGGAGAAAAACGGTGTCAGGGATGCGTCTGCGGTAGCTGCGATCTGATCCAGTGCACCTTCACTCATAAAGTGCGGGAACAGGCTGGATGATACCAGATAGGATGCGGAACCTGCGATCAGAGTGGAGCCATAAGCCAGAGCCACTGTGATCAGGAGAAGCTTCCCTGCACCCTGTGAAAGATCCGCAATACCCATGGTCACATAGGCAAGGATCATCAGCGGGATGACAAATTTCAGAAAGGTACTGAAAAATCCGGAAAGGGTTACAACAAAGCGACAAAAGCCTTCCGGAAGGAACTGGCCGAACAGGATACCTACGATGATGGCAATGATCAGCTTCGGCACAAGTCCGATCTTGATTTTTTTCTTTTCCATTTGGATTCTTTCCTCCGAAGTATGAATTTATTCATTTTGCACAAAAATACGATTGACGTCCTCGTGATTGTATTGTAACATTGACATAAAAATAAGGCAAATTCACAGATTTCATCATCACGATGAAAAAATTTCATAGTAAAAGGGAGAAAATCATGGAAATCCGTCAGTTGGAGACGTTTGTACATGTAGCACAGCTTCAGAGCTTTTCCAGGGCAGCAGAGGTTCTGGGATACACTCAGTCAGCGATCACTGTCCAGATCCGTCTTCTGGAAAATGAGCTGGAAACAAGACTTTTTGACAGAACCGGAAAGCGTGTGGTGCTTACTCCGTCCGGAAAAGAGTTTATGGGGCATGCAAGCCGGATCTTATATGACGTAAATAAAGCAAAAAAGTCAATGAATGATGATGCGGAACTGAAAAATCCATTACATATCGGGACGATTGAATCTCTCTGCACAGCAAAGCTTCCGGCTGTTCTCAGCAAATTTCGTGAGTTTCACCCGAAAGTAAATATGCAGGTGACTATTGATACACCGGAGCAGCTGATACGGATGATGGAGCATAACGGGCTGGATCTTATTTATATACTGGATACCCCAAGGTGGGACCAGAACTGGGTGAAGGTCATGGAGAAGGCGGAGCCGGTAGTATTTGTGGCCTCTGCAGATTCGGAGTTTGCGGGAAAGACGCTGAAGATGGAGAATATCCTGGAAGAGCCTTTTTTTCTCACGGAAAAGAATGCCAATTATCGCCAGGCCCTGGATCAGCAGATGGCGCTTAAGAAGCAGGCCCTGTCACCGGTACTGGAGATCAGCGATACCGCTTTTATCATCCGCATGCTGGAAAAGAACCACGGACTTTCCTTTCTTCCCTATCTGGCTGTGGAGCGGGATATCCGGAAAGGAAGAATTGCCCTTTTACATGTGGAAGATGTGGAGATATCCATGTACCGGCAGATCTTTTACCATAAAAATAAGTTTAAGACGAGAGAGATGGAGGAGTTTATCCGTCTGGCGGCAGAGTGAAAGTCAGAGCTTGTAAAAACAAATAAAATGTGGCACTATAAAAGAAAAACACAGGAGAGAAAAAAATGAATCTTATTGAAGAAGCAAAAGCTCTTGGTTTTTCCGACGCAGCGGTCATAAGTACCGATCAGCTTGTATTTGTGCCGGAATACCGGGTTTTCTGCGAGGACAATCTTTGCGGGAATTATGATAAAAACCCGGCATGTCCACCACAGAGCGGCACTGTAGAGGAGATGAAAGAGCATGCGCTGAAATATGAAAAAACGCTGATACTCCAGACAATGCAGGATGGCCTTATGGACTACAAAAAGGCAAAACTTGCTCATAACAAACTGACAGAACAGCTGGCAGGGAAGATGAAAGAAGAGGGAATAACTGATCTTCTGATCATGAGTGCGGGACCTTATAAACATAATTCCTGCATGTCCGCTTACTGTGTGGATGCACAGAAAATGGCAGACGCTGCAGGAATGCTATGCTGGACCAGCGACGGAATGATCCGTTATTTTTCCCAGGTTCTTTTCCGTGGGTAAGATGAAGGATTTTGTAAAGGAATATGGGAGAAATAGATGGAGTTTTACGAATGCGAGTATCCGTTGACAGAAACAGAAAAAACGTGTAGAGTTTAAATAAATGTAATTACATAAAAAGAATCAGCAGGAGAAAAACCAGAATGGAAAAATCAACAGTTTATTTCACTGATTTTCGTTGTCCGGTGGGAACCAGCCAGCTGGACAAACTGAAAAAACTCTGCGTTGCCGCAGGAATCAAAGATATCGATATGGATGGAAAATTCGTAGCCATCAAGATGCATTTCGGAGAGCTTGGAAATATGGCATTCCTTCGTCCGAACTATGCAAAGGTAGTAGCAGATCTCTGTAAGGAGCAGGGCGGAATGCCGTTCCTGACAGATTGTAATACCCTTTATCCGGGAAGCAGAAAGAACGCACTGGAGCATCTGGACTGTGCAAATCTTAACGGATTTAACACGATCACAACCGGATGCCAGATCATCATCGGTGACGGAGTTCGAGGAACCGATGAAGTAGAAGTTCCGGTAGTAAACGGAGAATACTGCAAAACTGCCCTGATTGGACATGCTATCATGGACGCAGATATTTTTATCAGTCTCAGCCATTTCAAGGGACATGAGACAACCGGCTTTGGCGGTGCTCTGAAGAATATCGGTATGGGATGCGGAAGCCGTGCCGGAAAAATGCAACAGCATGCCAGCGGAAAGCCGGCCATCCATGAAGATGTCTGTCGTGGCTGCCGCCGTTGTGCGAAAGAGTGTGGAAGTGATGCGATTACATATGTAAACAAGAAAGCAGTTATCGATTACGATAAATGCAAAGGCTGTGGCCGCTGTATCGGGGCCTGCAGCTATGATGCCGTATACAATCCGAATAGCAGTGCAAACGAGCTTCTTGACCGCAAGATGGCAGAGTATGCACAGGCTGTCTGTCACGGACGTCCTCATTTCCATATTGCACTGGTACAGGATATCAGCCCTAACTGTGACTGCCATGGTGAAAATGATGCGCCGATCCTTCCGGATATCGGAATGTTCGCAAGCTTTGACCCGGTTGCACTGGATCAGGCTTGTGCAGATGCCTGCCTGAAGGCAACACCGATCGCCAACAGCCAGCTTGGAGAGCATCTGGCAGAGCCGGGATGGCACTGTCATCATGACCACTTTAAGGATTCCAATCCGAATATTGAGTGGAAGGCAACCCTGGATCAGGCAGAAAAGATCGGTCTGGGAACCAGGGAATATGAGCTGAAGATAATCAAATAAGCAACAGAAATCATATAAAATCACGAAAGCACGCCTGTTACATGGCGTGCTTTTTGCGTAAATAAAGAAATATAAAATGAAAAAACGTAATAAGCGGAGCTAATGTGCAGGAAAACGTGCAGATCGTGTGTACAGAAACAGGCTGCATTCTGTGAGCAGAGAATATAGAGCAGGCCTGAAATCTTTTTCAGAGGAGGAAATTATGACAGGAATACAGAAAAAACAGCGTCTGCTGACTATGATATTCGGAGCTTTTGCAATCTTTTTTACCGGATATCCTCATGTATGCTCTATTTACCAGCCCTATGTGATGGAGCAGGCAGGCTGGAGCCAGGGACAGGCATCCATGTGCTTTTATCTGGCACTGAGCACCTTTGTATTCGGAAATATCATAGGCGGAAGGATGCAGAACCGCTTTAAGGAAAAGACGATTGTATGGATCGGAGGCGGGATCTTTGCGGCAGGAATCCTGGCATCCGCATTTCTGATCGTTCCTACACCGCTTCCTATGTATCTGTCCTATGGCGTGATGCAGGGATTTGGACAGGGAATGATCTACACGGTGATCCTGGCAACTGTGCAGAGATGGTTCCCGGACCGTACCGGATTTGCTTCCGGCGTTGTGGTAACTGCCAACGGACTTTGCGGATTTTTCCTGGCGCCGCTGAGTCGAAAGCTGCTGGAGGCAGAGGGCGTGCAGAAAACCTTTCTGATCATTGGGGCAGCCATCGCAGTTTCCTGGATCCTGTGCGGCATCTTTTTTCAGGCACCCGATAAGCGACTGGTGAACGCAGGTGGCTCTGCGGCAAAGTCCGGGACATCGGAGATGAAGCAGTATACATCCGGAGAGATGATGCGTACAAGAAATTTTTATCTTCTTCTTGCGACCATGTTCTTTGGACTGATTTCTTATTTTATGGTTTCACCGGTATCTCAGACCCACCAGATCGACCTTGGGATCCCGTCGGCAGTGGCAGTCAGCGCCGTTATGCTTGGATCCATTGTCAATGCGGGAGCAAGACTGGTGCTTCCGACACTGGCAGATAAAGTGGGAAGGATCGTCTGCATCAAAGGAGTGCTGATCGTGGCAGTGATCGCTATGGGAGTTCTCGCTGTATCAAGATCCCTGGCAGTAACGGTTGCTGTTGTGCTGATGTACGGCTGCTACGGCGGCATCAATGTTCAGACTGGCAGCATAATTGCGATCATGCTGCCTTTTTTGCTGCTTTCCAGTACTTTTACCTGTCCGTTATGCTGTCGGACAATTTCACTGACAAGTGCAAGTCCCAGGCCGGCACCGCCCATAGCTCGGCTTCTTGATTTGTCCACACGGAAGAACGGGGTGAAGATTTTTTCCTGATATTCAGGAGGAATGCCGATTCCGGTGTCGGAGACTTCAAGAAAGACGTAATTGACAGAGGTGGATGTATCTGTTATTTCTTCGGAAGGATGGATATTTACGGTTACTTTTCCACCGGAGTGATTGTATTTGATCGCATTTTCCACAAGATTGTACACAGCGCGATACAGCAGCAGATAGCTTCCGGTAATAATGCAGTCCCCCTCCTGCTGGATCAGTTCAACTTCTTTCTGTTCCGCTATGGAAGCCAGGTCGCAGAAAACCTCATCCGTCAGTGCTGCCAGAGAGATCCTTTCGGAACGTTCAACAGTCTGTACACCGGTCATATCCAGGAGGATTTCAGCCAGATGGGAAAGTCGCCCGGTCTGTTCCTGGAGCATGGCAAAAATCTCCTGATAATCTTTTAAAGCAGGTGCTTCCCTGCGGGCAAAAACCTCCAGATTTGTCTGGATAACGGCAAGAGGAGTCCTAAGCTCATGGGCTGCATTGGCAGAAAACTGCTTCTGAGCAGTAAAGGCCTCATCCAGGCGTGCGAGCATTTTGTTAAATGAAATTGTCAGGCGGGAAATTTCATCATTGGTAGCAGGAACTTCAAGAGCCTCTGAAAGGTTCTGGACCTCTATTTGGTTTACCTCTTGGCTGAGTCTGCGAAGCGGAAGTAATGCCTGACGGCTGATAAAATAAGTGCAGATGCTGCTGAGAAGGATGATGATCCCTGTTACCATGAGTCCTTTGGTGAGAAAAAGTTTTTTGGTCAACTGCAGCTGATCGGAAAGCTCCGGAAATAAGACGGAGGGATTCATATTAAAGGTGATGGGAGCAGAGTCTGTGTTATCGATCCGTATCATGTAATCTCCCAGATTCTCCATTCCGGCAACTGCAGACTGACTGATAAAAAAATACATCAGAATGCAGGTGACTGTCATAAGCAGCGCAGTGATCAGTGTCAGACGCCATTGAAGAGATAGCTTTCCGGTTATTTTTTTCATTGTATATCCTCCGTTAAAATGTAACCCTGGCCGATCTTATTCTGTATCGGATCAAAGCCGAGAGCCGTGCGCAGCTTTTTTCGAAGAGAAGAAATGTGGACACGAATGGAATTGCTGAGACTGTTGACGCTTCCGTCCCAGATATGCTCGATCATTTCTTCTGGGCTTATGATACGGTTCTGATGAAGAAGGAAATATTCCAGAAGAGAACTTTCCTTTCGGGTCAGAGAAAGAGGAAGTCCATCGATACTGGCCTTTCTTGTACGGGTATCAAAGCTGATACGTCCGCATTGCAGACATACATCCTGCTGGATAAATTTCCTTCGTGTCAGACTTCGGATCCGTGCCTCCAGCTCTTCAAAATGAAAAGGCTTTGTGAGATAGTCATTGGCACCGAGATCAAGCCCTTCTACCTTGTCCTGGATCTGTCCTCTGGCAGATAGGATCAAAACGGGAGTGGAAGTATCGGATTTCCGAAACTGGCGCAGGATTTCCAGACCATCAACGCCAGGAAGGTTCAGATCAAGAAGGATGAGATCATAATTTTCCACCAGACATAATTCCAGTCCTTCATCCCCGTCAAAACATGTGTCCGCTTCATAACCATCCATGCGAAGCCCCTCCGCAATAGACTGGCAAAGCTGCTGTTCATCTTCAATTATCAATACATGCATAATAAATTCTCCTAAAAAACAGTTGATTTTGCTTTGTTATCTATCATATCATGTATAGCATAAAATTCCTGTAAATTTTTTTATTTCTTAACAGAGATTTTATACAGGGGATGATATAGTAAGGCTACAGAGAACAAAATTAACATATAAAATATACGCCGGTTCCGGATATGGGCCGGTGATATCAGAAGGGAGAATATAAACAATGAAATTAAGAACACAGAAAATAACAGCACTTATGGCAGCAGCGGTATTAGGAATATCTGCATTTGGAAGCGTACCGGTAACAGCGGCAGAAAGCACGGAAACAGCAGATATCGGAGAGGCAATGGCGGTGGATGGAGAGGCAGTTTCATCAGATCTGGTAGCAGGTACATTTAAGCCTTCCGACGTAACCTGCAAGGCACAGGATTCTTATGAATATCCGTTTCTGGGACTGAAGCTTTCACTTTCGAAGGAGCTGTTAAAGCAGATCAAGGACCAGAGCATTGCAATGCTTACCACGGAAGATTTTGAGAATCAGACCAATGCAGTGACATATGCCTATGTAAGCTGGAGCAAAATGACAGAGGAACAGAAAAATGCCGAAATACAGAAGATGGGAACAGGATATGACGACTGGGTGGCAGGTCTGGACAGAATTGGTACAATTGGCGTTTATGACGAAGCTTCACAGAAAAAGCTGGATGAGATCACTGGCTGTACAGAGCATAAAGAGCTTGGAAGCAGCAGTGACGGGAAATACAAATATTATCTGAGCACCAACAAAGATGCAGATGAAAAGCTGACAAAGGAGCTGGAAAAGATCAAAACCGACATTACGGAAATGACACCGTATCAGAATATTTCCGTGTTTGAACAGCCACAGGATACCAGCGTCAACCCGGAGGATGTAAAATCTGTAGGAAAATTTGAAACAACAGGAATAGATGGAAAAACATATACAGAAAAAGTATTCAGTGACTATGACCTGACGCTGGTAAATATTTTTACAACCTGGTGCTCACCATGTGTAAAAGAAATTCCGGAACTTCAGGAGCTTTATAAAGAAATGAAAGAGAAAGGCGTCGGAGTAGCAGGCGTGGTGCTTGATACTACAGATGAAAAGGGAAATCAGGACGAGGAGGCTGTAAAAAAAGCAGGCATTCTTCAGGAAAAAACAAAAGCAAAATATCCGTTCCTGATACCGGATACTACTATGATGAACGGCCGTCTGCAGGGGATTTCCGCATTTCCTGAAACCTTTTTTGTTGACAAAGATGGAAACATTGTAGGCGATACCTATACAGGAAGCCATACACTGGACGAATGGAAGGAAATCGTGGAAAAAGAGCTTAAAAACGTTTCAAAGTAAAAGATGATCATTATGGAGAGTGGAAAAATGATTCGGAAAATAACAGAATCCAGGTGGATCGGACCTGCTCTGGCGGTTTTGGGAATTTTACTGATGATACTGGGAATCTGCAGGGGCGAAGTGTCTGTAGTTTTTACAAAAGCGATCAACATCTGTATGGAGTGTATTGGCATTGGATAATAAGAAGATGAAAATAAATGAATGGCCGCGGCATGGGATCCAGGCATTGTGGGCGGCCCTTACAAACAGTCACATATCAGGCTTTGTGACTGGAAAGATCTATACCGGAAAACTGAAAAATGTCTGTGTTCCGGGGCTGAACTGTTATTCCTGCCCCGGGGCAAGAGGGGCCTGTCCCATTGGTTCCCTTCAGGCTGTGATCGGAAGCTGGAACTTCAAGATGGCATATTATGTAGCTGGATTTCTGATCTTTGTAGGAGCGTTGCTTGGAAGACTGGTGTGCGGATTTCTCTGCCCCTTTGGACTGATCCAGGATCTGTTGAACAAGATTCCTTTTCCAAAGAAGATCCGGACATTTCGGGGAGATAAGCTTCTGCGAAAACTGAAATATGTGATCTTTCTTGTATTTGTGATCATACTTCCCATGTTTGTAGTAGATATCATGGGCCAGGGAGCACCATATTTCTGCAAGCTGATCTGCCCGGCAGGAACACTGGAAGGAGGTATCCCTCTGGTGCTGCTGAACAAATCCATGCGAAGTGCAGTAGGCTGGCTGTACATGTGGAAAAATACAATCCTGGTGATCACCATTATCTTATCAATTATGATATACCGGCCATTCTGTAAGTATATCTGTCCGCTGGGAGCTTTTTATTCGGTATTTAATAAAGTTTCCGTTTTTCGTTACAGAGTAGATAAAGAAAAATGTGTTCACTGCGGAAAATGCAGGAATATCTGCCAGATGGAGGTCGATCCGACGGAAAATCCAAACAGTACAGAATGTATCCGATGTGGAAGATGTAAAAAGATATGTCCGACACAGGCGATCCGGTGTGGGTTTGCAGGCAAACCCTGATACAGAAAAATACGAAAACGGTACAGCTTATAAAATATAAGGTGTACCGTTTTTTGCAGAAAACTACTTTTCCATATTATCTATCAGTAACATATTCAGCTGTTCCCAGCGCTTCAGATCTTTTTTTGTAAAAAGCAGCTGGTGGCGGAACGCTTCGGTAAGCTCCTGTGGTTTTAAAGTGATCACACATTTGAATGCGCAGGGCATCAGATCCGCACTGGAAATCCCACACAAAAGTCCTGTTGTAAAATCTCGAAGCTCCAGAGGATTAAAAATGTACAGGAGATCTTCTTCCAGTGGGTTATACTGATTTACAAAGGAAAAACGGATCAGCATATCACTGTAAAGAACTTTTCCGGTGTAAAAAATCTCACTGCTTCTTCCGTTGGCAGAAACAGAACAGATCGTTAAGGTTGCTTCGTATTTTCCGGATTCGCCTTTTTTTTCATAAATATCGATGACGCCATCCTTCGTACGCTGATAGCGTCCATCGTAAAAGTAAAAATATAGCCGCTGTGCCTGAAAAAATGGGCTTTTTTGTCCTTTTCCCGGTGCATTGGACGGTTTACTGGCTGTTTCAGGAAGACCAGTGGTAAGCTGGGACATAGATACCTGGAGAATCTGGCTGATCTCATATAAAGTTTCGATATCAACGGAGATATCTCCGTTTTCATATTTGCATATGGTAGCTCGGCTTTTATGGATGGCATCTGCCAGATCCTGCAGAGTCATCTTTCCGGCTTTTCGGTATTTTCTTATTTGTTCACCTACATAACAGGTAAAATCACTCATTTTGTTTCCTCATACTATCTATTTTTCTTATTAATTTTTATTGTATAAGATTATATCGGAAAAACCGGTGTTTTGTAAAGTGATAAGAAACTTTTTGAAAATAAAATTTCGTAAAAAGAAACTTCCGCCATTTGCACTTATCTTTATTTAAGGTAAGATATAGCTGTTAGGCTGAAGGTTTCAGCCTATATCAAATATATACTTGAAGAGGGGAAATTGAAATGAAAGAAAAAGGAAGCAGCTTTTCCGGCTCAATAGGCTTTGTCCTGGCGGCAGCCGGAAGTGCAGTAGGAGTTGGAAATATCTGGAGATTTCCATATCTCTGTGCCAAAGATGGAGGAGGACTTTTCCTGCTGGTTTATCTGGTACTGGTACTGACTTTTGGATTTGTACTGCTGACAACGGATGTAGCACTTGGGAGAAAGACAAAGAAAAATGCATTGAGGGCTTTTGAATCTCTTAATCCGAAGTGGAAATTTTTAGGACATTTAACGTTTCTGGTTCCGGCATTGATCATGACCTATTATTCTGTTATCGGTGGATGGATCGTAAAATATTTTTTTACTTATATTATTTCTGATGGGAAAGATGCGGCTTCAGATGGATACTTTACATCATTTATAACATCAGATATTGCACCTGTTGTATTTATGCTGATCTTTCTGGCACTGACTGCCTGGATCGTATTTCGTGGTGTGGAAAAGGGAATCGAAAAGTTTTCCAGGATCATTATGCCGGGGCTGATTCTTCTGATCGTGATCATTGCCATTTTTTCACTGACACTGTCCCATACTGATACGGATGGAACTGTCCGCACCGGTATGCAGGGGCTGGCTGTTTACCTCAAACCGGATTTTCATGGATTGACGGTAAAACGCTTCCTGGAGATCCTTCTGGATGCGATGAGCCAGTTATTCTTTTCCTTAAGTGTATCTATGGGAATCATGATTACATATGGTTCTTATGTGAAAAATGAAGTTAATTTAAATAAAGCAACAAATCAGATTGAGATCTTTGATACCGGCGTTGCGTTTCTTGCAGGAATGATGATCATACCGGCTGTTTTTGTATTTCTCGGAAAGGATGGAATGGCTTCCGGCCCAAGCCTGATATTTATCTCACTGCCAAAGGTTTTTGATGCCATGGGAGTATTTGGCCGTCCGGTGGCAATTGCATTTTTCCTGATGATGGGATTTGCGGCACTGACTTCCTGCGTGTCTGTCATGGAGACACTGGTTGCAAACTGCATGGAACTTTATCATAAACCACGTAAGAAAATGTGTGGTGCTGTCGGAATTTATTCTCTTGTTACAGCAGTACTGATCTGCCTTGGTTATAACAAACTGTATTTTGAACTTAAACTGCCAAATGGTTCCGTTGGACAGCTTCTGGATGTGATGGATTATATCAGCAACAGTTTTCTGATGCCGTTTATCTCACTTTTGACAAGTATTCTGATCGGCTGGGTGATCGGCCCTGACTGGATCATAGGAGAAGTGGAACGAAATGGGGAACATTTCAAACGGGCAGGATTATATCGCTTTATGATCCGTTATGTAGTGCCGGTTGTAATGCTGATATTATTCCTGGTATCTACAGGATTTGCAGATTTGATTTCATAAGTGTGGTAATATGTTTATGGCGTCTGGACAGTCGCATTAACGGATGACCAGTACAAGATACGATTAAATAACAGAGGATTTGATGAAAAAAGATATGTACGAATGTTGGAGAGAAAACTAATACATAGAACGGAAATGATTCAGAAAATTAGACTTAGCTCACTTTAAAAGTGAAAAAATAATTTGATAATTTCTTGACAAGTACTAATAAATATGTTAGTATTCAATCATCAAATTAATAAAGTCTTCGGTGACTGACGGAGTTGTGGGATAACCACGAGGGAGCCGGAGATTCGATGAGTCGACCGTCTGGGCAGTATTTGAAAAACTTCAGATACTGCTCTTTTTTATGGGATAAAAGATGCAGACGGTTGCAGCGGAGAAAGGAGAACATTATGGGATTTAAAAGTGACATCGAGATTGCACAGGAGTGCACAATGGAGCCAATTACCAAGATTGCAGAGAAAGCAGGTATTGATGACAAATATCTGGAGCAGTATGGTAAATACAAAGCAAAGATCGACTATAATCTCCTGAAAGAAACAGACAAAAAAGACGGCAAACTGATTCTTGTGACAGCTATCAACCCGACACCGGCCGGGGAAGGAAAAACAACTACAACGGTAGGTCTTGCAGATGGAATGCAGAGACTTGGAAAAAATGTTATGGTAGCTCTTCGTGAGCCATCCCTGGGACCGGTATTCGGTGTCAAAGGTGGTGCGGCAGGCGGCGGCTATGCACAGGTAGTTCCGATGGAGGATATCAACCTTCATTTTACCGGTGATTTCCATGCAATCGGTGCGGCAAACA
>OCHV01000245.1_pt1 | contig 51213 bp, 47 predicted proteins | sample 1538461 | NCBI WGS metagenome assembly OCHV01 (sample SAMN04571692, study PRJEB22368) | human gut metagenome | biome: human gut; material: stool | host: Homo sapiens | place: Luxembourg | collected 2012-08-03 | reverse complement strand
CAGGCGAAGCCGATGCTGTAGTAAACGTAGGCGTATCGGGCCCAGGTGTGGTAAACGCAGTACTTCGCAGCATGCCTAAAGATGCCGATATGACCAGTATTGCAGAAGCTATTAAAGCTACCGCTTTTAAGATTACTCGTGCAGGTGAACTGATGAGCCGTGAAGCAAGCAATCGCCTTGGGGTAGAAAAAGGTATTTTAGACTTGTCACTTGCCCCAACCCCCGCAGAAGGCGATTCAGTTGCAGAAATTCTTGAAGCTATTGGAGTTGGAACTTGTGGTGGTCCTGGCACTACTGCCGCTCTTGCTATGCTCAACGATGCTGTTAAAAAAGGTGGCGTAATGGCAAGCTCAAGCGTTGGAGGCTTATCAGGTGCCTTCATTCCTGTTTCGGAAGACTCTGGCATGATTCGCGCTGCTGAAGCAGGAGCACTGAGCCTTGAAAAACTTGAAGCAATGACCTGTGTTTGCTCGGTTGGTCTGGACATGATTGCGGTTCCTGGTGATACATCGGTAGAAACTATTTTTGGCATTATTGCTGACGAATGCGCTATCGGCATGATCAACAATAAAACCACCGCAGTTCGTCTTATCCCTGCTATCGGAATGAAGGTAGGCGACAAACTTGATTTTGGTGGCCTCCTGGGCTATGCCCCTGTTATGCCCGTAAACCAGCATGCAGGAACAGTGTTCGCCCATCGCGGTGGTCGTATGCCTGCCCCACTGAATTCGCTTAAAAACTAGTAACATACTAGTTTTTGTTTACGACAAGGCGTTTCACTCACTAATAGCAAAGCTATCTGTTTGAGCGAAAAAACCTCTGGGTTCCTTATCAATTTATTTAGTATTTCGTTCAATTTATACCCGTTACGTAAGATGAATAAAAACACGTAACGGGTTTCTTTTTGGGCGAAATTTCGTTCTATAATTTACCCAGATTTTTATTTTTTGGGGGTTTTCTAGCTGTAAGCAAATATCCGTGTTTTGCTAACAAAGAGAAAGACACCCTTATCATCCTGCCGCAAAAGAAAGTAGAGGGGTTATGTTTACAATCAGTAACTTCACCGAAAATGACGACGTTCAAATCCTTGATGGTTTAGGTGCTTTTCAGGTAATCGAGTGGAAGCGCGACTTAAGTGTTACACCAGAATCATCCGTGGTTGCCTATTTCTCGAGCGAAATGAATGTCCGTCGCCGTCAGGTAATATGCGACTTAAGCCAAGCTCCTGTTACCGTACAGGCAGGTGCTATGCAATGGATGGTTGGTGACGTTGAAGCAACCACAGGCGTTACGGGCGTGGGAGACTTCTTGGGGAAAGCAGTACGGGGCGCTGTGACCAAAGAAACCGCTATCAAGCCTGAATACAAAGGCACGGGTAAGCTTATCTTGGAACCAACGTTCAAATACATTTTGCTTATTGATGTAGCTAACTGGGGAAACAGTATTGTTTTGGATGATGGTTTGTTCCTTGCTTGTTATTCAAGCTTGCAACATCAAGCCGTTATGCGCAGCAATATTTCTTCTGCGGTTGCCGGCAACGAAGGCTTGTTCAACCTAAGCATCAATGGTTACGGTGCACTTTGCCTTGAATCCCCTTGCCCTAAAGAAGAACTTATTGAAGTGACGCTTGATAATGATGTTCTAAAGATCGATGGCAACATGGCCTTATGCTGGAGCGGAAGCTTGAACTTTAGCGTAGAACGTTCGGGTAAATCCCTTATTGGATCTGCGGCATCAGGCGAAGGCTTAGTAAACGTTTATCGTGGCACCGGTAAAGTATTGCTGGCTCCTACTACCTACTAATTATCAAAACTACTTAAAACGGGGGAAGCCACAACTTCCCCCGTTTTGTCTTCTTTTAACAAAAACGGTACTTTAATTTGCCCTGCTTGTACTTCACTTTTATAGCTGCCAATGGCGAATACCCTTTACCGTTATATCCTTTAGTCCTAAAAAATTCCGAAGACCAAAAGTAATTTCGTCATCGTAATCAAGACCGCGAATCATAACGAACAGTTCACCAAAGGGGGCATCCAACTGCCGAATTGCTTGGTCACGAAGTTTATCTGCGCCTTTTTCATTAACAAAACGAAGAAGTAGTTCAGAGGTATCAGCGCAGCATCCAATGGGATCAATTTGCTCAACCACAATGGCGGAATAGTTTTTCTTCTGCATGTAGTCAATCAATGATTGTTCATAGGAAATGTTCACGATAGACCTCGGTGTACGTATTAGAATTCCGACAAGGTAGTTTATCTAACCACCCAAACGTGCAAGTTACTGAATTAACTATCTAGCAAGCAAGCCACTAAATAAAGCATCCAAGCAAATAAGCTACGGTATAAGGTGTCCGGCAAACAAGCTATTGCAAAACAGCGCGGACAATATATTCAATATTACCTTCAGGACCTTTAATGGGCGATTGTACAACCCCACTAACGGTAAATCCCACCTGTTCAAGAGCTTCAGTAACTTCAGCAATTACGCGTTGACGTACCGCGTCATCTACCACTACCCCATGATCCGTTTCATCATGACGACTTTCAAACTGAGGCTTAATCAGCCCTAAAAACACGCTTCCCGACGTACATAAAGAGGCAAACACGTCTGCAAGTTGTGCAAGCCCAATAAAGCTTAAATCACACACTACCACATCAAAGGGAGCTCCCAAATCAGCAGGATCAGCCAATCGAATATTGGTTCTTTCAAATACCTGTACCCTTGGATCCTGTCGTAATTTCCAAGCAAGTTGGCCGTAATTCACATCAACACAAGCAACACTTTGCGCTCCAGCCTGGAGCAAACAGTCACTAAACCCGCCCGTGGAAGAACCCACATCAATGCAGCGTTTACCTTTAACATCCTCATGAAAATAATCAAGCGCACCTTGCAGTTTATGACCACCGCGAGAAACAAAACGCTTGGTGTTCTTTACGAAAATATCCGCATCAAGCTTCACTTTTAGGGCAGCACTGGTTACGTAGACATCGTCCACCCGTACTTCTTTGGCAATAACCGCACGAATAACGGCATCGCGGTTAGGAAAATACCCCTGCTCAATGAGTAAATCGTCTAATCGTACTTTTGCCATCGCAACCCTTTATCTAACTACACCGCTATGACTCGTTTGACGCAAACAAGCCAAACTCCCCCGAACGTTCTTCAGCAGAAGGAACAAGCCCGGTTTCAATTAACTGCAAGAAATCTTGTTCCGTAAGAATAGGAACTCCTAGACTTTCTGCCTTCGTGCGTTTTGATCCAGCCGCTTCACCGCATATAACATAATTAGTTTTCTTCGAAACACTTGAAGAAACTTTTGCCCCATACGCTTTCAGCTTTTCACCTGCTTCATCACGCGTCATGCCTGATTCCACGAGCGTGCCAGTGAGAACAAACGTCATACCTTCAAGGGTTTGCGGCAAAGCTGGTGCTTCAATTTGTTGCGTCATAGGTAAGCCAGCTTCTGCAAGGCGTTGAATAACTTCAAGATTAGTATCGTTTTTCAAAAAATCGTGAATGCTCTGTGCAATAATTTCGCCCACGCCTTCAATGTTGGCCAGGTCTTCCACCTTCGCTGCGCGAAGCGCATCCATGGAAGAATACACTCGGGTAATGGTTTCTGCCATGGTTTTACCTACATGACGAATACCTAAGCCAAACACAACATTGGCCAGCGTGCGTGTTTTACTTTCTTCGATCGCTGCAATAAGTTTTTTGGCCATAACGGGACCAAGCACAATTGCTTCGCCCTTAGTAGTAACACGACCCATATTAAGGTTTTCCAGCTGTTCGTAGGTTAGCTGATAAAAATCAGCAACATCGTGCAGCAAACCAGCATCAATAAGTTTTGCTATAAGCTCTTCTCCTATACCTTCAATGTCGAGTGCCCCACGACTTGCCCAGTGCATAAGACGCTCTTGGGCCTGTGCAGGACAGTCAAGCGAAACGCAACGATACGCCGCCTCCCCTTCTTCACGCACTAGAGGTGACCCACAACTGGGGCAAACTTTTGGCATAGTCCACACCTTGGCATCAGCAGGACGCAGAGACAAAATAGGACGTAAAACTTCAGGAATAACATCGCCCGCCTTGCGGACGATAACCGTATCCCCAATGCGAACATCTTTGCGCTGCACTTCATCTTCGTTGTGAAGCGTAGCGCGTGCCACCGTTGAACCTGCAACTAAAACAGGATCAAGTTCTGCAACGGGGGTACACGCACCAGTACGGCCTACCTGTACCGTAATATCGAGTAGCACGGTGGTTTTTTCTTCGGGAGGAAACTTATACGCAATTGCCCATCGCGGTGCACGAGCGGTATAACCAAGTTCTTCTTGCAAGGCAAATGAATCCACCTTAACCACGACACCATCAATTTCATACGGTAGGCTTTCGCGCTTCTCTAAACATTCTTTGCAAAATTCGTGTACCTCTTTAGCGCTTGTGCAACGGCGCACGTCAGGGTTAACGTGGAATCCGCATGCACGAAGCCACTCTAAAAGCTCCCATTGTCCGGTTGCTTCAATAGAAGCTTCGCGCGCAATGGCATACATAAAGGTAGACAAATCGCGCTCGGCGGTAACCGAAGCATCTTTTTGACGAAGCGACCCTGCCGCAGCGTTTCGAGGATTGGCAAACGTCTTAGTGCCCATCGCTTCTGCCTGAGCGTTCAATGATTCAAAACTGGATTTAGGCATGTAAATTTCGCCACGAAGTTCAACCGAAGGAATACCGGCATGAATTCCTTTATACCCCTCATCCATCAAACGCAAGGGAACATCGTGGACCGTACGAACATTCACGGTAACATCTTCACCGGTAGTGCCATCACCACGTGTGGCGGCACGAACTAATTTCCCCTGTTCATAGGTAAGCGCAAGAGAAGATCCATCGATTTTAAGTTCGCAGACCAAAGGCACAAAAGACCCCAATGCAGCTTCTGTGCGCTCCATCCAGGCATCCAGCTCTTCGAAATTCATAGCGTTATCAAGCGAATACATGCGTTGTTCATGCACCACCGGAGCAAACTGGTTGCCAACAGCGCCTCCTACACGCTGAGTAGGAGAAGAAGGATCCTGCAATTCCGGATGTGCTTGCTCAATATCGCGCAATTCACGCATCAAAGAATCGAATGCAGCATCCGAAATTTCCGGATCATCAAGCACGTAATAGCGATGCGTATGATATTCAATTTCCTTGCGCAGACGAAGCACTCGTTCTGCAAGTGTTTCTTCCGAGACCGTATCTTCAGCACTGTTCGACATCAGTTCCTCATTCTGTTCAGTGATTTAATCTAGAAGGCGTTTATTCAGCAAGCTACTGCCCTAAGCTTTTGAGCGCAGCTGGGATACATTCAAGTACTTCTTCAGCACAGGCGCTAATCAAACCATATGAATCTTGCGCCAAGCAGCCAGCTTGCGCATGAACATACACACCCAACACGCACGCGTCAAATACATCCATTCCTTGAGCTAAGAAGCCACCAATTAATCCGGCAAGGACATCACCCGTACCAGCCTTAGACAAAACAGCGGTACCATTCGTTATGGTTTCGCATTTTTCGCCCTGCGCAATTACGGTATTTTGCCCTTTAAAGACCACCGTAGCATGATAGTACAGCGCTAACTGATGCGCTGCCTCTTCCTGAGTCATCGAAGCTACATCAATATTAAAAGGCTTACCCAGTTTTACCGCTTCACCAAAGTGAGGGGTTAAAACCAGCGAACCCGATAAAAGCGTTAACGTATTTTGCCAGGTGGAGTCTTCCCGCAAGGCCGGTAAATAAGAAAGCGCTCCCCCATCAAGAAGTACGGGGCGCGCGGCATAATTCAATACCGATCCAATGAGCGACAGCACTGCTAAATTATCTGGCTCAAACCCAGGACCCACTACAAAAGCACCCTTGCTTCCTGGTTTTAACGCCTGCAAGGGAAAAAATTCATCAAAGGAATTCACCACAAGCGATGGTCTGAATAAGCGAAGCGTCAGCTTATTTTCAAGAGCAGTAAAAACTTGGGTATACCCCGCTCCTGCAAACTGCGAAGCTTTAGCAGCCAAGCACGCCGCACCAGGATAAGGAGCACAACCAGCTACTAACACGCATTTCCCACGTGAATACTTATGGGCATCATCGGCTGGATAGGGCAACAATTCTGCAAGTTTTTCAACAGAAACCATAACAACACGACCATTTCTTACGACTGAGAAGGAATATCATCAAGCAACGATCGAACTTCTTTAAATTGACGCGTTAATTCTTCGGTTGGACTCATTTTGCGAATAGGTTCGGCTTGTGCCTCCTCCGTAATCGCCATTGCGCAAGCAACCGCTTCTTTATGCGTATAGGAAAGCGAAAGAGGAAGTTCTTTTATGTGTGCCTCTTTGGAGATCTCCAAAGCGCGCCCATGCAGTGCAACTCGTGGTTTTCCTTTTGAATCAAGCACCACTTCTACATCACGTATGCCAACACCTTGAGAAAACCCCGTTCCCAAAGCTTTCAATACAGCTTCTTTAGCAGCAAAGCGGGTAGCATAATGAAATTCGGGAGCAGCGGTAGAGTCACAATAGGCACGCTCGTCTTCCGAAAATGCACGACGAACAAACGCAGGTGATCGCTTTAGAATTGCCCGCATACGTTCAATTTCTACAATATCCACCCCAAGTGAAACTGAATCGGGCAAAACAGAAGATGAAGCGCCCTGTTGCGCTTCATCTTCTTTCTTAGATTGTGCAGTGGAAGAAGTCATGACTGCCTTTCAAAATATCCTTATCTTCAAGGAATACTAAGATCTTACTCAACCGTTACCGACTTAGCTAAGTTTCGGGGTTGGTCTACATCACATCCCCGTGCTACCGCAACGACACGAGCTAATAACTGCAACGGAACACTTGCGGTAATTGGCATAAAAGAATCACGAACTTTAGGAATATAAATTACGTGGTCTGCCACCTTTTTAACGTTTTCATCGCCTTCGGTTGCAATGGCGATAATTTTTGCTCCACGAGACTTAGATTCTTCCAAATTGGAAAGTGTTTTGTCGTAGGTAGGACTTTGGGTAACCACCGCAACGATAGGGAACCCTTCGTCCAAAAGCGCAATAGGACCATGCTTCATTTCACCTGCGGCATAGGCTTCTGCATGAATATAGCTAATTTCCTTCAGCTTCAAGGCGCCTTCGTAACAAACCGCTTCGCCTAAACCACGACCGATATAGAGTGTGGAATCGCGACCATCGAAGAAATGAGCTGCATCTTCAATAGCAGATGTGTCATCCAAAATTGCCTCAATTTGATCGGCGGTATCGGCCAATTCCGTAAACAGCATACGAATCATATTGAGCGTCAATTTGCCCTTAACGCGGCCCAGCAACATAGCAAGCAAAGTAAGACTTACTACCTGGCCAATAAACGACTTTGTTGAAGCAACCGCAATTTCCTTATTTGCCTTGGTATAAATTACGCCATCAGATTCACGGGCAACCGGCGAGCCGATAACGTTGGTAATACCAAACACCTTAGCACCTTTAATACGAGCATCACGAATAGCCGCAAGGGTATCGGCGGTTTCACCCGACTGCGAAACCGCAACCACTAAGGTAGTAGGAGTAATAATAGGATTGCGATAACGGAATTCACTGGCAACTTCAACCTCGGTAGGAATACGAGCCCATGCTTCTATGAGATTTTTCGCAATAAGACCTGCATGATAGGACGTACCGCATCCAATAATGTATACACGATCAATGTAGTTCAACTCTTGACGAGTTAAGGTTAGCTCATCAATTTTTATTTCACGACCCGACATACGGCCCGCTAGCGTATCGCGCACGACACGAGGCTGTTCGTGAATTTCCTTCAGCATGAAATCGGGATAGCCACCCTTTTCTGCCACATCAATATCCCAATCAACATGGGTGATTTCTGGAGTAATTTCGCTGCCCTGTTCATCAAAATAGGTAATTCCTTCAGGGGTCATAACCGCAAACTGGTTGTCTTCCATGATTACTACATCACGCGTAGCTTCAATAACCGCAATAATGTCCGAAGCAACGTAGCTTCCACTTTCGGCAGAACCCAAAACAATAGGAGAATCCTTACGGGTAACCACAATAGTGCCTGGTTCCTGCTCGCACGTTACCGCTAAGCCATACGCACCAACCAGACGTGATGCAGCATAACGTACCGCATCTAGTAAATTACCGTTGTAGGCTTCTTCCACTAAATGAGCTGCCACTTCAGTGTCAGTATCAGAAACAAATTTGTGACCTTTACCAATAAGTTCTTCACGAAGTTCTGTGAAGTTTTCGATGATACCGTTATGAACCACGGCAATATCATGAGCACAACTGGTATGAGGGTGAGCATTGCGCTCGGAAGGAGCACCGTGCGTTGCCCAACGCGTATGACCAATACCGCACGTACCCGCACACACCTCATCATACGAAACAGCATCAACGAGTTCAGACACTTTACCCAAGCGCTTTACCACGTTAAGTTTTTCGCCATCAAACACTGCTATACCAGCTGAATCATAACCGCGATACTCAAGGCGCTTAAGTCCTTCAAGCAAAACGTCTTTTGCTTGGCTTGAGCCGGTATAACCTACAATTCCACACATAATTTAAACTCCTAACATAGTTGGAGGAAACTACAAAAGTAATAACCTTTGTATTTTATCGTAGAGTAGTAACAGAAAGCCAACAGATACCTAATCACTGATACAATCAGCACATGAATATGCACCGAAACAACAAATTCTCGCACAAAAAACGGACCACAAGGCCAGCGCATCAGCAAAGCTATACCCGCGCTTCGAGTTCCTACCATGCAAAGACAAATCAATTCCCCACTAAACTCCTGGGAATTGTGGTTGCAGTTATAGCGTTCATTGTTGCCCTCACCTTTGCTGTGCAAAGCTGCTCCCACACCCGTGAATATAATTGGGATAATTTATCCTACGAAAACGGAAGGATTTATTACACCGAAGGAGGAAATGTCACATCCCTTACGGGCATTGATGTTTCAAGCCATCAAGGAACCATCGATTGGAACAGTGTTGCTGAAGATGGTATAGATTTCGCTATGATTCGGTGTGGAAGCAGAGGATACACCGAAGGCAGCATGTATGCTGATAAAACGTTTTACACTAATGCCGATGGTGCCCAAGCCGCTGGCATTCCCTTTGGCGTTTACTTCTTTTCGCAAGCAACAACCGAAGAAGAAGCAATCGAAGAAGCAGATTATGTGCTCCAGCTTATTCAAGGCATGGACATAACCTGCCCTATTGCCTATGACCTAGAAGATATGCCCAACTATAATGCGCGAGCAAACAATCTTAGCGCTGAACAAGCAACACGCAATGCTCGCGCGTTTTGCGAACGAATAAAACAAGCAGGATATGATGTCATGGTATATGGCAACCAGCATGATTTAAGTCGTTATGATCTTGATGCTTTAAATGAAGAAATTTGGTATGCCGAATACAACGACGTTTCACCCACAACTTCTGTCTCTATGGTTATGTGGCAATACACCTCAACTGGAAAAGTTGCCGGCATTTCAACTAACGTCGATTTAAACATCCTCTTCGATGCATCGCTCATTCACTAAGGGATAGCTCGTAATCGCGCAACAAAAAGGATCCGTCAGGTGATAACGGATCCTTTATTTGAATAGAGCATAGACCTCGGTAAGCAAAAAGTGTTTGAATAACTTACTTGACAATTTATTCAAACCTTAAGCCAGATATCTCGCAAACCACCTTTTAACAATGTTGCTCGATAATGGAATCATCTCAAAATTGAAGCGCCGTCATTACCCTACTGCTACTTACGGGAAGCCTGATATTCTTCTACCAGCTTTTGCTGTACATCAAACGGAGCAGGTTCATATCCATTGATTTCAAGCGAATAAGTTCCCGAACCACGCGTCATAGCACGCAAATCCTTCGTGTAGGAAACTACTTCTGCATAAGGAACGCGTACCACGATAATGGTGTCGCCCGCATCATCGGAGTCAGTACCCACAATGCGACCACGACGCGTAGCAACATCACCCATAACGGTACCGGCGTATTCTTCGCCTACTACAATGCTCATGTCGGCCATTGGTTCAAGAATTACGGGCGCAGCTTGTTCGCAAGCAGCCCTAAAGCCAATACGGGCCGCCGTCTTGAAAGCCATTTCATTGGAGTCTACCGAATGATAGGAACCATCGTAGACCGTACAACAAATATCAACCATAGGATATCCAGCCAAGAATCCTTCAGCCATAGCTTCCTGAACACCCTTGTCAACGGCAGGAATAAGATTCTTAGGAATGCGACCACCCACAACTTCGTTCTTGAATTCGTAGCCTTCACCTGGATTAGGCGTCAAGCGCAGCCAGCAATCACCAAACTGACCAGAACCGCCCGTTTGCTTCTTGTGTCTACCCTGAGCTTCCGCCTGTTTGGTGATAGTCTCGCGATAAGGAATACGTACCGGTACCAGATCAACCTCGACACCAGTTTGAGCCTTAAGACGATTCAGCAAAACATCAACCTGCATATCACCCATGGTATAAAGAATCTGCTGGTGAGTTTCTTCGTTGCGCATAAGCTGAATAGTAGGATCAACCTCAGCTTGACGAGCTAAGAAGGTACCCAGCTTGTCTTCATCGGCTTTATTCTTTGCAACCACGCAAACGGGATACTGAGGTACGGGCAGCGGCAACGGATCAACTTCGATAGTGCCACTTTTCGAAAGAGTGTCCCCTGTTTTAGTTTCAGACAACTTCGGCACAACCACAATATCGCCTGCCTTAGCGCTTTTTACATCCATAGGCTCTTTGCCCATCATCACATAAATATGGCCAAGACGTTCTTTTTTGCCGGTGCGAGCATTAATCAATTCAGTGGAAGGCTCCAAATACCCTGAAAGAACTTTAATGAAGCTTAAACGGCCCACAAATGGGTCCGAAATAGTTTTGAATACAAAGCCTGCAGGTTCGCCGGTTTCATCAACGCGAAGTTCTGAACCATCAGCCAAATAGAAAGGACCATGATGACGAGGATGAGGGAAGTAGGTGCAAATGTCATCCATAATTCCCTTGATGCCCTGTTCAATAATGGTGGAACCCACAAATACTGGAATGAAAATTTCCTGTGCAATAGCCTCTTGAAGGAGCGATTCCAGTTCCTCTTGAGAAAGCTGTTCTTCCCCATCAAGGTACTTCATCATCAGTTCGTCGTCCGCTTCAGCAACCAAATCGCACAATTTATCGCGTGCAATTTGTGCGGCATCAGCATATTCATCGGGAATATCTTCAATCTTTTCGCCGCCATCTACAAAGTAACGAGCCTTCATACGTAAAATATCGATGACGCCCTTGAAGTCTTTATCAACTCCGATAGGAATAGTAACCGCACCTAAACGTGAGCCAAAACGAGCATGAAGCTGCGCCATGGCAACATCAAAGTTTGCCCCTTCGCGGTCAATATGATTAATGAACACACAACGAGAAGTACGCATTACTTCAGCTTCATGCCACAAACGCGTTGTCATATTCTGAGGACCAGCTACTGCGTCAACAACAAACATGCACATTTCGCACACCTGCATGGTTGCAAGGGTGTCTCCCAAAAAATCTGCCTGACCAGACGTATCAAGCAAATTGATTTTGTAATCATTGCCATACGGGATAGGAGCAATGGAAGTTCCTAAAGTAAAACGACGCCTAATTTCTTCTTCGTCGTAATCAAGGTAAGACTTGCCATCATGCGTTGTTCCCATGCGCGGTGTCTTACCAGAAATATGCAGCATTGCCTCTGCGAGTGAAGTTTTACCAGCGCCGTCTTGACCGACCAACGCAATATTACGTACATGCTCTGTTGCAGGAGCTGCCATAGATACCACTTCCTTCGTTTTCGGGTTTATCTTAGCCCCTCAAAACCCGATGTTCCGTTCGAACTATTCTGTCGCCCTTCGACAAAACAGGAGGCCGTCTACTGTGAACACGTTCACAGTAGACTAGTTTATCGTATCTTGGCTGCTCCGTGGCGAAAATAACCTATTCAGTTACAAAGGTTGTATTATCCATTATCCATTCAGCGGCTTTCATACGCTGAGCACTTTGCTTCAACAAGAACGCACGACCCGATTTCTGCATTGCTTCAAAGGTGTCCTCTTCTTTACCTGGAGCGATGTTTTTAAGCGCCTGAATTAAATCGGTTGGTTGTAATTGGATTTGTTCGTGTTCGAAAATTGCGTCCAAAATAAAACCTTGAACAAGCTGATTTTCTGCCTGGGCAGAAAGCGATTGCTTTACCTCTTCTTCTGTTAAACCTTGCTGCTTAGCAAATTCTTCGAAGTTAGTTCCTTCGCTTACCAAATCAGATACCAAAGTTTCAAATAATTCTTGCGTCATAGCAGAAAGCATTTTTTCCGAAACTGTTCCCGTAAAACGTTGCAGGTATGCCTCCATTGCCGCAACCATCTTCGCCTGCTCATAGCGAGTTGCCAGTTCCTCTTCAGAAGTTTGACGAAAACGCTCACGCAATTCCTGCACCGTCTTAATATTTGATTCAGATAAGTTTTCGGCAACCCATGTATCAGTTACGGCAGGAACGACAAGCTTTTCTGAATTGGGATCAAGGTTTTGCTGTGCTGCGGCAATTTGGCGTGCAAGCATACGCATTTGTTCATCAAGATCAGCCTCTTGAACTTCTGGCTTAGGAGCAACGTTAACCGTTGCTGGCTCGTAGCTGGAAAGCTCAAAATGAGGTTTTTCTAAAAAGGTCAGTTCAAATGAAAAGGGCTTGTCGGAAGTAGGAACTTCATCTGAAGCAATATCGTAGGTAGCTAAGGGAGCCTTTCCATATTCAGAAATAGCAAAAGGAACCAAAAAATTAACCACAGACGAATAAATTACCTGATCAGCTTCATCCTGTTTTAAGGTGTTTACAATCTTATCGTAGGAAGAATCACCTTTCAGAGTGTCAAGATTGTATTGCAAAATAAATGCATCAAGACCATCAGTAAACGCACGTTTCATTTCTTCTTCGCTAGCAGTCGCACGCAAACGAACTTCTTCCCCATTTTTTTCGAGAATTTCTACCTGCATTGGTATCCTTTCGTATTAAATATTGCATGCAATATAGAGTAAACAGAGATTAACCAACACGATCAGAATCGAACGCATTTTAGTTACACGACATTATAGTTAACCTGAAACTGTTCTCGTTCAATTGCAAGGCAAAACAAGCATCACTTATCATATATACGTTTGAGAAAAAGTGGTACCAATGAGTAACGATAATTATGAAATACCTCCGAAAAAGTACACGCTTAAACCACGTACTATCCCCTTACCCTCAAATTCCTCAGCCCCAAAAATCCAATCTTCTTTATCACAAAAACAAAAAGTACACCACCCAATCGTTCGGGCAGCAAACGAAGACGATGATCTTTACGATCCCTATTCGGATATTCATGACGGAACATTAAAACCTCTGAAATTTGAAGAAGATCCTTGGAAATAACACCTAATCGAATCTGGAAAATCCCTCATGATAATCCTAATTGCTGGCACAACTCATACTGGAAAAACTAAACTCGCTCAAACACTTCTTGAACGTTTTCGTTACCCTACGCTTTCGTTGGATCATCTTAAAATGGGGCTTATCAGAAGTGGCGTATGTGATTTAACTCCCGAAGATGATGAATTGCTTGTTCCGTATCTATGGAGTATTACTGCCGAAATAATTAAGACTGCTATAGAAAACAACCAAAATCTCATTGTTGAAGGTTGCTATATCCCTTTTGACTGGCGTAATTCGTTTGAACCGCACTACTTATCCTCGATAGAGTACTGTTGCTTAATCATGACGCCAAACTACATTACAACCCACAAACACGACATCATTCGTCACGCACATGATATAGAACAACGACTAAATGACTGCTTGGATGATTTATTTTTTGAAGAAATCATCCAAGAAAACGCTGACAACCTCACAAAGTGCAACCACTATCAACTACCTTATTGCCTAATAGAAGAAACCTACTCAACAGATAACCTTGTTATAGAGAAATTTGATGATGAGAACACAAAACCTTTCTTTGCTCACGATACTCTTAAAGCAGCGCAGCTCTTCTACGAAACAATACACGCAGTAAATAGATTTGATTACTCTTCTGAACAGCTTGAAGCATGGGCGCCCACAGTCGAACCATTCCACAGCGAAAGCAAACAAAGAATTATTGATAAGCTCTCAAATCAATACAGTGTTGCGGCAAAAGAATGCGGCCTATTGATAGGATTTGGAAGTCTTGATGAAAACCATGATGTAGATATGCTCTACGTTCATAAGGATAGACAACAGCAAGGAATCGCCTCCCGTATTTTATCTAATCTCGAACAAGAAGCGCGAAACCACGGCAAAACAGAAATAGCAACTTTCGCATCAATAACTGCCCGTACGTTCTTTACAAAGCAAGGGTATCAAGTAATTCGCGAAAATACTGTTATCAGAAATGGTGTTGAACTTAAGAATTATCTTATGGAAAAACAACTTTAAAATTATAAAAAGAAAACTTAAAACTATTCTGTAGTCCAACTTCAACAATCTACTTTCAAAAAAATAAAGCCTCCACTAGGGAGACTTTATTGTAGTAATTATATTTCAGTTTATGTCTTGAAATATCAGCTCGAAAAGTATGTCCTGTTCTTGAATTCATGAGCAGGATCAACACCTTCACAAAAGTAGTAGATTACAGAGCCTTCTTAGCTACTTCAGCCAAAGCTGCAAAAGCATCGGCATCGTTAACTGCCATGTCGGCCAAAACCTTACGGTCAAGCTCAACGCCAGCCTTCTTCAAACCGTTCATAAATACGGAATAGGAAAGGCCGTTAATGCGAGCAGCAGCGTTGATACGAGTAATCCAGAGACGACGAATCTCACGCTTCTTAGCACGACGATCGCGATACTGGTACTGCAAAGAATGCTGTACCTGCTCTTTAGCAGCACGATAAGAACGAGACTTTGCGCCATAATAGCCCTTTGCACGGTTGAGAACGGTGCGGCGCTTCTTGTGGGCGTTAACTGCACGCTTTACACGAGGCATACTGAGTTCCTCCTTTTACTAGCGAAGACCAAGGTTGCGAGCGATTACTTTGTTATCAGCAGTTGCAACCTGAGTTTCGTGACGGAAATTACGCTTACGCTTCTGGCTTTTCTTGGTCATGATGTGAGACTTGTATGCCTTAGAGCGCATAATTTTACCGGAACCGGTAACGCGGAAGCGCTTTGCGGTGCCGCGATGAGTCTTCATCTTGGGCATTAGTTGTCCTTTCCCTGTTCATCCTTCTTTTTCTTTACCGTCTGTGGCAACGGAGCAATAAGCATATGCATGTTACGGCCTTCCATCTTTGGCTGGTTTTCGATAACCGCAACATCCTTAAGATCATCAGCCAAACGCTCAAGAATACTTAAGCCCTGTTCCGGATGAGACATTTCGCGACCACGGAACATAATGGTGATCTTAACCTTGGAACCAGCTGCCAAGAAACGCATAACATGCTTTTTCTTGGTGGTGTAGTCCCCAATATCAATTTTGGGGCGGAATTTCATTTCCTTGGTTTCAATCTTGCTCTGATTCTTACGAGCCTGCTTAGCCTTAATGGCTTGATCGTACTTGAACTTGCCATAGTCCATAATGCGACATACGGGGGGTTGTGCCTGAGGCGCGATCTCTACCAGATCGTATCCCTCGTTGTCGGCGATGCGCTGAGCCTGCTCAATAGGAAAAATTCCCAACTGGGATCCGTCGTAGGCAATCAAACGGCATTCCTTAACCCTAATGGCTTCATTAAGCCTTGGTTCCTGAGCTGCTATGGTGCCCACCTCCTTCTTTCTTCGATCCGGTGCTACCATGCACAAACTCATATAACCTTACTGCATAAAAAAACCTGCATCGCACACGATTGCAGGTCACACGAATACTCGTACTATACGAGAAGTTATTCATATAACCCATCAGCTACAATCTTGCGCCGAACTAGGTGGAAGCTTTTGGCTTCACTTCAAAACAGCTTGTATATAGTACCATCCTTGCGACGAATGTAAAGGTCATCTTAGAATTATTTTAACCTACACACATTTAACACGTAACTACACAATCACTAACAAAAAAATGCTAAGGACGATAGATACGAAAGTAGGAAAACTTGTGCTCATTGCCACGAAATAGCTGGTGGCGTAAGTATAAAGGTAAGAAAAATAAATATCAAAAACAAAGAAAGCGGCACGCAGAGTGCGAAAATAAGCGCCCGCAGCGGAAACGAAAAACGACAGAACTGCGGAAAGCATCTAAATAACAATCTCTTGTCCAGAAAGACATAGGTAATAGATGTCCAAGACAAACCAACCAACGCAAGATTACCGTATGCCCTATACCAAAGCGGAAAGCCCTGAAGCGAATCATCGGCTGGGTTGACAAGAGAAAATACACAAGCAACCACAACTAAAACCCACAATAAAAGGAGCACAACATTCCACGCTATGCCCACTCCATAGGGCACACGCATAAAAAACTTTGTAAACGCGTTAGCAAGAGGTGATCTGCGGTGCACCGATGGACGCTGGTTGCTCTGCATACTCAAAACATCTCGTTTTTGCGGAGAAACTTCAGCCTTGTGCGAACTGGATTTATTAGCGACTGTCAACCTATTCGATGCCTGCTCAAACGCGTTTTGAAGCGCAGCGACGGAATCGTAGCGATCTTTAGGGTCAAACGCACACGCGTGAGAAATAGTGCAACGATATTCCTCGGGAATGCGATAATCAGCAAAATCCGCTTCACGAACCTTTGACGAAGCTGTTTCTTCCGTTAGGCAGTAATACAGCAACATGCCAAGGGCATAAACATCACTGCGGACATCGGTTTGCCCGTAACCGAATTGCTCTGGCGGCGCATATTCTCGTGTACCAAAGCGGACCGTATCGTTATCTGAATCATCACGATATTCTCGAGCAATGCCAAAATCAATCAGCGTTAGGCGATTGAACGACATGATAATATTGCCTGGTTTTAAATCTCTATGAATAAGCGGCGGATTAAATTTCTCGTGCAATTCACGTACTGCACTGCACAACCGTGGAAATACTTCTTTGGCTAAGTCAACCGAAGGGTCACAGCGATACACCACTTCCTGTAAGGTTTCACCCTGAACGTATTCCATAACCACAATAAGCGTGTTGTGCAAGAAATAGCATTCATAGATAGTTGGCAAAAACGAAAAGGACTGCCCCTTTTGTTGAGCGTTATAAAGTTTTTCGTACGCAGAACCTACCCCTGCTTCAATGTTGAGATATTTCCGAATATAGGGACCAGACTTCGTGCCATCCGGCTCGCACTTATAAACCAGTTGTGTTTCTTCAAAGTCGGACTTCTTCAATACGCGACCAACCACATATTCATTATCGTGATCTACTCGCTTTAGAAGCTGCGCCAACTCATCGGAATCATTGTCGTTTTCGCACGACTGCAGAGTAGAATCGTCGGAGTTGTTACCAACGCCATTATCGTCATCACGAGTAATACTACGAGCAAGTTCATCAGCGTTTCCATTATTTCTAGATATACGACTATCCACCATTTGAGAAGCAGAAAAACCCTGCATCTTTGTTTCAAATGCAGGGTTCGGTAATTCATCGCATTCTTCTGTATGCAAAACGCTCTTATTCAACCAGCTAATCCTTGTTGCATGTTCCAAAGAACAGCATGTCTAACAAATTGTTTCTTCACCAAAGCGATACAGCTCTTCATCGGTTTTTTGGAGAGAATATCCCTTATCAACACAAAAAATGATAATGGCATCACGTCGGTTTTTGCAATACAGTTCATTAACTCCAGCCGCTTGTAAAAGTCGGTCGGTTTCTTTTAGCGAAAGGTGCATAGCAAGCGCAATCGCAAGTATTTTGTCACGCTTTGCGCCTCGTTGCCCAGTGAAAATTTGATAGCCAAATGTTTCATTGAGTCCCGCAGCTTTTACCACTTCGGAACGTTTTAGTCCCTTCTTTTCCAGAAGTTCTTGAAGGTATTCTGACAACGTTCGTACACCCACATCGTTTTTCGAAATAAACGTAGTAGCACTAGGAGAAGCAAGTAATTCATCAAGAAGTTCTTCTGTTAGAGGCTCTTCCATACGTTTCTTTCTGCGTCGATTTCGTTTTCTTTTCGAATAACTGTAGCACGAAGAACCCCATTGACCAAAAGAAGCGCCTTGCAAACGTCTAACACGAAGAGGGTAACGCACTTTTACCAAGCCGTAACGTCACCACGCTCATAGGAATCGATTTCACTAGGATCACATAACGTACTTGCTTCAAACTTCCATGAAGCTCCCGCTTTTACATCATTTGCATTTGCGTAAGCGTTGCCAATCTGAGCACCATCTGCATCATATATATTGTAGGAAATCTGCACGTAACTTAAATCTTTATCAGTGTTATTAGTAAAAGTTCCCGTAATCATCGCATTATATTCATTTGAAGTATCGAGTGTTTCTTCGGCTATAGAATAATCAGCTTCAGCAGTAGAAGCTTCACCAGAAGAATCAATACCGGAATCTACACTTGACGAGGCTGCCGAATCGCTAATTGTTGGAGTAATTGCTTCATCAATGGCAGCCGAATACATACTTTGCGTAGCCAGGACAATCACACAAGACAAAACGGTAATAATAAGCGCAGCGATAGCGATACCCTTACCGGATTTCTTTCCTCTCATGGTGCCAACTAAACCAATAATGGCAAAGATAACGCCTAATAATCCAAGGATAAATGACAAGTTATTAATAATAGGAAGAAACGAAGTTAACAAGGCAACAATGCCAAGCACTAAAGCAGTAATTGCCATGGCAGATTTCCGCTTGGAATATTGAAACTGTTCAGAGCGATGCTGTCCATAAGGATCTCTACCTGCAGGAGGCTGGTTCATCGGTCCTTGATTATAGGATGGTTGTTGATACTGTGTCATAGGTACTGCCTTTCAACTATGTAGCTTTAACTAAACGATTGCGCGCCTTACGCAGAGCGCTTTAGCGAAAGCGCCGATAAGGTGCAAGAAAGACAATACTTATAACGAAAATCGATTTCATTAGCTCCCAGCTAATGAAATGTAATTGGTTGCAATAGAAAAAATGCTTGTTGCGTTTGGGGCCCGCATCAGCATTGAACCCCAAACACAACAAGCAAATCGATCATACAAGGCTAATTAACTTCCACCACGCCATCTTCTTTGACGGTGATAGTCATTCCATCCTGCACGTAAGACAAAAAGTCTTCTCCAAGTGAATCTACTACTGGCATGGAAACATCATCCAACCATACATCCGCCAACACCGCACCTGCAGCAGCCAAAGAATCTATTGGTTCAGAAAACAACATGCACGCAGGTTGGCGTTTCATAGCGCAAGCACAATACAGTACTAACCCACCAGTCGTAGACCCAATTGTTTGAGGCAAGCACAGCGCTTTCCCTGCCATGATTTTTCCGTATAAATCGGAATTATTTTGATCTCCACACGTTGCCTTCTTGTCGCCAAACTGCAAAGCTTTCTGAAACGAAGCTAGCGTATTAAGCCCACCATGACTTACTACTGCCTCGGCAGAAATAACACCTGGAGATACCACTCTTCCCTGAAACATTTTCATTAGTAAGCATCCCCTCTCGTAATTTGCTGCAGAATTTCATCGTCAGTGTAATACCGTGCGCTGGTATACGTACGCAGCTTGTTGCTTGACGTTATAACTGGCATCTTTTCACTGAGCGGATTATTCATATACATTAACGGGCATATATAAGAAACAATTACACCGCACTGCTTCAACCGAGCTGCATAAGGCGTTTCGTTAAACTTTTGAATAACTGCCGGAGCAGCCGCAAACACCGTAGGAATTACTACCCGCTGTTTGCCTGCATTAGAAAGAGCATCTTCAATTCGTTCAGTCCACGAAGTAAGCTGCTCTAAACTCATATGAGGACATCCCATAAAGCAGAGTTTTGGTTTTGCATCCCTATTTTTCCAAATAACGGGATACGAATCATACACACGTTGTAATTCAGCATCATCAATGACATAGGTTTGAGCGCCTTCGGCGATAAGCGATCTTCCCTCTTTTACTGCCTCTGGAGTAATACCTTCCACATGATACAGACCAACCGCGCCATTAGATGCCGTTGCTGCTCCAAAGTCCTTCAGGTACGTTTTGGCAGCATCGTCCAGTTCGCCCAACCAGGAATCTAAACCAACAATATAAGGAACATCTTCCATGACCTTCATACCAATGGCGGACCCTAACAGCTGCGCTTCGGGCTTTTTGGAAGTTTTAACCTCAATAATCCAGGTAGCCTTACGCCCTTCATCGGTTAACAAACCAAAATAGGGAACATATCCCACCACGGATCCCATTAAATCTATAATGCCGGAGTTTCTGTTACAGCGAGCTCCTAGCACCGAATTAGCATACACTACCGCCGAAGATTCCGACCAGGAAAGCACATCCCCAAATTCAGGACAGTTTCCTACTTCATCCATATAACACGTGCAGGTAAACGCATCTTTATCCATCAAGCCAAGCTTTTGGAGCTGTCCTTCGTAAAAGTCCTGCTTAGAATACATAAAATGCTTAAACACGATATTCTGCAAAAACGAACTGGGCACATTCGGATCTAGCGGACGAGGATCAGCAGAAAACGGCTGTTTAGAAACGGCACCTGTTTCAATAAGCTTATCCATAAGGTCGTACACAGGCCCTAGTGCCTTTAGACCAAACGAAGTAACCAAATGGTTATACGTACTGGTCACCGGCACCATAGAGGTTGCACCAAACAATTCGCCATACCGCACCAGGGTTTCCATAACCTTCGCAAGAGTATCGCCCTTGCTGCCTTGCAGAATAGCTTCTTGTTCTTCGGTTAAGGTCATATGATGTTTCATAACTCCACCTTAAAAACGGTTTTATAACACCCTAAATCTTCATTGCGGTTTCGTAGGCACCCCAAATAACACTGCGCAAATTGCCAACCTTTTCACAATCGCCTACCAAATACACCTTCGAACTTTTCTGCACTAAAGGATCGGGCGTGTATCCAATTGAAGCAATTACCGAATCGCAAGGAATAACCTTGGTTGTGCCATCTTTTTGCGTAATAGAAATTTCACCTTCACGAACTTCTGCCAAAGTGGATTCCAAATACACTGGAACCTTATGGAATGCAAACCATTCACGCAAATACGAACTATTGGCAAGACATACGCCAGTTTGTGCAATAAGATCGTCCTTCATTTCAACAATACAAGGTTGCTTGCCTTGTAAAGCCAACTCATAGGCAATCTCACAACCCGTGAGGCCGCCGCCAATAACCGCAACCGTGGATCCAACTTCTGCACCATTTAGGTAATCGCATGCTTCAATCATGCGTTCATACCCAGGAATAGAAGTGGGAATAACAGGCTTTGCACCAGTCGCCACAATTACCGGTGCACTTCCAAACTCAATCAGGCTTGACACTTCATCTTCTAAATGAACCTCAATACCAAGCACATCCATCTGCCTGCGATACCAAGCAAGCAAATCACGCAATTTACCCTTATACGACTCGGCGCTTGCAGGAATAAACGTACCACCAAGTTGCGCTGATTTTTCGTGAATAACAGGATGATGACCGCGCAACGAAAGCACTCGGGCTGCTTCCATACCGCCAATGCCGCCACCAATAATATGGACCGTCTTGGGAGAATCGGTCTTTTGAATATGATGCTTGTCCCACTGCATGGTTTCAGCATTTACCGCACAACGCGAAAGATTCAAGCTGTCGTGCAAGGACTGATCGTTCGGAACCCCTTTGTAGTGGCACATGTTAAAGCAACCGTTATGGCACAAAATACAAGGACGAATATCTTCAGGTCTTTCTTCAATTAACTTGGTAACCCAAGCCTGATCCGCCAAGAACTGGCGCGCGAAACCCGCTCCATCAAGCTTTCCTTGCTCAATTTCCGCCGCGGCAACATAAGGATCTAAACGACCCGCACAAACCACCGGAATATCGACGAATTGTTTAATGTACTTAACATCTTCCAAATTACAGTTTTCGGGCATATAGATGGGTGGATGAGCCCAATACCAGGCATCATAGGTGCCATTATCACAGTTCAGCATGTCATAGCCTACATCCTGCAAATATTTTGCTGCACGTTGCGATTCTTCCCTATCGCGCCCTACCTCGGTAAACTCTTCATCAGGCAGCGCACCTTCACGGAAGCCCTTTGTTTTAGAGACCACACTATAGCGAAGCGAAACCGGGAAATCTTTTCCGCAAGCCTGCTTAATACCTTGCACGATTTCCACCGCAAAGCGATATCGATTTTCAAATGATCCACCATATTCATCATCACGGTGATTGACATATTTCAAGGTAAATTGATCCAATAAATACCCTTCATGAACCGCGTGAATTTCAACGCCATCAACCCCTGCTTTTTGCAGAAGTTTTGCCGTTTTAACAAAGGCATCCACCATTTCATGAATTTCATCTTTGGTCATAGCACGCGACGGCACTTTATCCGACCAGCGATTTGGAGAAGGACTTGCAGTAGCGGTAATTTTATCCAAGTCCATAAAAGGTTTTGAAACCACGCGGAGAAGCTTATTGGTATAGAGCGTTTCCATTAGCTTGCTAATAGTAAACGAACGCCCAAAACCTGCCGTTAACTGCACAAACAACTTTGCACCTGTTGCGTGCAACTTCGGCATCCAAGCAGCAAGATCGTCGTACATTTTTTCGTTTTTATACAACCACTGGCCAAACATAGGGTTATACACTGGTTGGCATCCTGGCAAGACAAGCCCTACATTATTTTTGGCAACTTCCAAAATAAACCGGGCACCTACTTCATCAAAGTGGTTTTTCTCCATCCAGCCAAACAGATCGGTACCGCCCATAGAAGTAAGAACGATACGATTTTTAATTTCGCATGAACCAATATTCCACGGTGTAAAAAGTGGTGCAAGTTTAGAATCCATAAGTTACCCCCTCAGTACAGATTTAATCTGCTCTCTTAGCCGCACCTCTTAATCGTCCACATCAACACCCCGTTGTGACGCGAATCTATTCCCTCCAAATGAAGGTGCGCTCCATAGATTCCATACTACGCTTATTTTGACTAAAGAGATAGAAAACTCGCAGACAAACTGCCAAATTAAAAGGGGGTTTAGTTCTGTATAGAAAGCTTTTTAGTCTTGAAAGCTTATTAGTCTTTCATGATAGCAACGCTCACGCGCTTTACCGTATAGGCCAAGTTCGATTCTTTATTTGCTTCCGAATAATCGTAATCAAGCGTTACTTCCCAAGAATACGCTTGGTCATCTTGCGTGGTATCCCCCGTGAAAGAATAATGTTCTCGTAGAAGGGTTTTTCTATCCGATTCATAGGTGGAATATTCCGAAGCATCAGGCAATTCCACACTACCAACTTCTATTCCCGTAAGTCCGACCTTATCTAAAATGAATTCAACAATATGAAACTGTTTTACTGCTGGCGCAAAGGCAACATCACCATAACCTAACAAATCACAAGGAGCTTCGTATGACGCCGCCGCAACGTTTCCCTTAGAATCAAGACCTAAGGTAACGGTAGGAGTTCCTGAATAGGTATCACCCTTTTCATCCGCCAAAAGAACTACCACTTCATTACTAAAACCTAAAGAACTTAAGGTTTCCAAATCCTGTACCGTAGCACCATGACCAATAGCTTGAATAGCATCATCTTTTGACATACCCATCAAAGAAACAAGATCAATAACTTGAGTAGTCGGAGACGTAAGTAAAGGTTCACTCGCTTTGGAATTTTGTTCTTCAACATCTTCTTGAGCAGCAGTCATATACAACGTTGATTGCGAATTAATTACGAGCGCTGCAATAATGCCAATAGCAGCAAGCACCAGTACCACAACACACACAACAAGCCAGGTGATGCCTTTTTTATTGCGTGGATTATCTTGCATGTTCTGCATAACTACCTACCCACTGCTCTATCTTAAGAGCACAAAATACAAACCAAACGCCACAAGTCCTAATATCAACACCACAATAAGAATCTTATGAACGTTTTCAAGAGGAGCAGAACTTTTCAGATCGTCCTCCGTTAAGTTATCAAGAGCGCTTTCCGAGCTCGATTCAGCTTTTTCAGCTGAGCCTGAAGAAATCAACGATTCTTCAGGGACGAATGCCTTCTCAGGAGCATTTTCGGATACCATTTCAGAAGCACTTTCAGGCGCCTTTTCTACTAAAATTAACGTATACCTATGTTCATCAGAAGAAGTGTTATTCATTTTCTCTTAGCCCTACTTAACCCTACTTCACGAGCATTGCCGAAACCATACACTCGTTCCAAAATACAATCCCTTGTTAGACACACCCATGGGGAGTATGTTCTCCTATATCGAGTAAGCACTCTTACCTAAAACACACTCCCTTAGTTACTAGATAAGCTTTTACCTAAAGCGTATTCCTACTCAAACTTTTGTACATATGCAGTCATTTCTGCTGCAATATGCGCATCAATCGATCGTGCCTGTCGTTCAGTATCGCCAACCGTAAAGATATACACTTTTACTTTAGGTTCCGTACCACTAGGACGAACAATTACTTTATGTTCGTTATCTAAATCAAACTCAAGCACATTGGCGTTTGGCAGGCCATGAACCCCAACAAGATAGTCCATATACTGCTGTACGTATAAATTAGCAATTGAAGGCATGGGATTCGCACGCAAATCATTCATTAACGCCGTCATTTGACGAGCGCCATCTGCACCTTCAAAAGTAAAAGATAAGGTACGATTGTGATAGAACCCGTATTCTTCATACAAATCCTGCATTGCCTGATACAGGTTTTTCCCTAGCCCACGATAGTAACGAGCCATCTGGCAAATAAGCATTGAAGCCACTACGGCATCTTTATCACGCGCATGCGTACCAGCCAAATAGCCATACGATTCTTCAAATCCAAAAATAAAGTCGTCGCTGCGGTTTTCGCTTTCCAATTCAGCAATTACACCACCGATGTATTTAAAACCGGTAAGCACACGACGTATTTCAACTCCGTAGCGCTGCGCTACAGGATCTACCATACTTGAAGACACAATAGTGGTAACCGCAACAGGATTTTTAGGCATCGTGCCTGCAGCAATTCGGCTTCGGCAAATAAAGTCAAGCAGCAAAACACCCACTTCATTGCCACTTAATAGCTTGTAATCATCGCCATCCTTTACTGCAATGCCTACTCGGTCGGCATCAGGATCGGTTGCCAGCAACAAATCAGGATGGACTTCTTCGCATAACGCAATGCCGCGCTCAAGCGCATCCCTATTTTCCGGATTGGGATAGGGGCAGGTTGGGAAATTACCATCAGGCTGGGACTGTTCTTCAACTACATGAATATCATCCACACCAATGCGGTTCAAAATGCGAGTTACACATTCAAGTCCCGTACCATTTAAGGGCGTATATACCACACGCAAAGGATCATCGTTTTGCGGAACGTGCTGTTCATATACGGCATCCAAATAAGCATCAAGTACTTCTTCGCCAATCATTACTATCAAGCCCTGTTCCAAGGCTTCATCAAAAGGCATAAGGTGAACATCATCAAATACATCAACTTGTGCAATACATTCGGTAATAGCGTCGGCCATATGGCTTGCGATTTGGCAGCCATCAGGACCATAGGCTTTATAGCCGTTGTACTGGCTTGGATTATGACTTGCCGTTACGTTTATACCCATAGCACAACCCAAATAGCGCGTTGCAAAAGAGAGTGCCGGGGTTGGTTCAAGCCTAGGATATACGTAAGAAGTAATACCGTTTGCCGCCAACACGCTTGCGGCAGTATAAGCAAACAGCTGTGAATTAATACGTGAATCGTAGCAGATTGCCACAGTGCCCGGTGCATCATCACCAGCTTGATCATTAATGTAGTTGGCAATACCCTGCGTTGCCTGACCTACCGTGTGAATATTCATACGGTTAGTACCTGCACCTAAAACGCCACGCAAACCCGCAGTACCAAACTCAAGCGTACGATAAAATGCATCTTCAATGGCCTCATCATCGTTCGCCATAGATTCTAGGCTCATGCGCAATTCGGCATCAGTTACCTTTTCACACCAAAGATTGTATAAAGAACGGCAATCCATGTACCAGACTCTCCTTAACCAGTATTGCAAGAAACCCTGCACTTTTAGCTACAGAGCAGTATAACAAGGGTGCAGCAAGGCTAGACTGGCAAACAACTAATCAGTGTTTTACGCCCGCAAAAATACGCATTTTGTGAAGCTTGTTACCACCAAAATGCACCTGATGAGATTTACCCTTTTCCTTCTTGGAAAGATTAACCAATGCTAATACTTTCTTTTCGGGAAGATTTAAGAGTGCTACCGCGCACACTATCAAAACAACACCCACTACATTTACTAGAGTAAGAACATCACCAAACACCGTAACCCCAATAAAAAGCGAAACCATAGGTTCAACAAAAGCCATAATAGAAGCTTTTCCTGTTTCCATATGAGCAAGACCCGTGGTGTAGCACGCAAAAGGCAACACGGTAGAAACTAAGGAAAGACCAAGCATTACCATCAACACCGTCGAAGATGAAAAGGCACAGGTAACAATTTCTACTGGTTGAGAAAACGGAATAAGAGCGCAAGCAGCGCAAACAAAGGTGTAGAACATTACCGTCGGCGCTTCATAATGCTTGAGCGCTACTCGAGCGAACAAGGAATACAAGGCATACCCAATACCAGATGCTAAACCAACCAGTATCCCAAATGCCGATAAGGAAACGTTTCCCGATCCCACACCTACTACCAGCAAACAGCCTGCAAAAGCCAAACCCAACGCGAAAAGACGTTGCTTGGTAAGGCGTTCTTTAAAGCATACGGCGGATAGCAACACTACAAAACAAGGAGCGGTGTACAGCAAGATAGCCGCAAACGAAAGACCGCAAAGCGTAATGCAAGCAAAATAGCATACGTTATAAAAGGCGATACTTATCACGCCTGTTCCCACAAACATCCACAAATGGCGAAGGCGAATTCTAAACGCATGAGGTTTTACACTGGCTAAGAAAACACCAATCACCACCGCTGCAACACTACAACGTACAACCGTTATTTGAACAGGCGACAAACCTACAGAAGAAAGATAGGTTGAAAATAACCCAATGAGCCCCCATGAAATCCCTGCAAGAATTACAAGAAGTGGTGCCACAATACGCCAGCCAATTGTAAGCGACAATTTCACAGGCAACTCCAATCTTAACACTCAACAACGCCCAGTCTTAAAACTAACCTGCCTTGAGCTATCCACCCAGAAGCCCTTTAGCGTAGATCTTCCACACCTAAACCTCGGCATTCCCGATGTGTTTCATATAGAAACCCTTTAATAAGACAGGCAGGTTTACTAAAAAGAATTCCCCAACGCCAAAAGACGATGAGGAATTTCATGATCAGGAATCCGCTCTCTACCCTGCATCACCCTGACATGCCACCTTTGCACCTATTTCTTCACGCACGAAAGTGGGAAATCGAAATTCAACTAGCCCAATTCGTGTTGCCCCATGAAGCAATAAAAGGTGACACCACTGTTATAAAGGGATTTGAGTAATTAGTAAAACCATAATATATTAAGGTTGTTTTAAGTTTTACTTAAACCATGTAAGCAAAACCATACAACCAAAATAAGGAAACGCCGATATCTATGGACACTTCCCGTTACCGTGCATTTATTAAATCAGTCGAATTAGGCAGTTTTTCAAAAGCTGCACAAGAACTAGCCTATACGCCATCGGGCGTAAGCCAGCTTATAGCTGCCCTTGAAAAAGACTTACATTTTGCGGTACTTGAACGTACTCGAAACGGGGTGCTCCTTACCGAAAACGGACAACGAGTTCTCCCTATCGCCCGCGCTATCGTGCAGGAAGAAGATCGTTTATTTCAACTTTCTTCAGAACTGCGCGGCCTATCGATTGGCAGCGTTACCATAGCTTCCTATCCCAGCGTGGCATCACATTGGCTGCCTAAGGTTTTAAAAGAATTTCGTGAACAATTCCCTCATATTGAAATCCGCGTAATGGAAGGCATTCATCAGGAAATATCGGAATGGTTAGACCAAAAGGAAGTTGATTTTGGGTTCATGAGCTATGACCCCACCACTTCTTATGATTGGATTCCCCTTGCCCATGACCCCATGATTGCCGTGTTACCCCTCAACCATCCGTATGCCAATGCTCCAAGCTATCCTTTGCGCGAATGCAGTAAAGAAGATTTTATTATGCCCGGCAAAGGTCAGGATATTGATACCCTTGGCGTACTATCCCGCCACAATTTGCATCCTCGCATTGCTTATGAAACTATCGAAACTGCCGCTACCCTTGGCATGATCGAAGCAGGTATGGGCATTACCATTACCAACAGCCTTTCAGCAGAAAAGTATGACTTTAAAGTAAGTAAGGTGCCGATTGATCCCTCAGAGGCAATTTTAGTTGCTATTGCTATACCCGATCTTTCAACCTGCGCACCTGCCGCGCGCCACTTCATAGAATTTGCCACTGAGCATTTACAACAAAAAGGTATTACTCTAACGTTGCCTTAAAAACATCCAAAAGTTCACGAAAACCTGGCGTAAAGGAAATCACCAAAAGAACAAAGCTGACTTATAACGCTCTTTTACGTACCAACGACACACCTACAACTTATAGAATCGCCAACACGCGACCCAGGACTGCGAGCTATGAAAAAAGAAACCTATATACATATGATTGAATCAATCAAAGCAAAACCATATCTCGCGCAAGCTATTCCTTTGTGTAACAGCATTATTACCAAAGCAATTTATATCGCCTATCCATGCCTATTAGTATATCTTCTGTTTTATAGCCCCAGTTTCGATTACGTAGTTCAGTATTTTTTTAACTCCACTTTTTTCGATGCCTTCGTAATACCCTTGGCATCGTTCATTATCCTAAGCGCCCTACGTAAAGCCATCAACGCTCCGCGACCTTATGAAGTATTTGAAACAAGCCCGCTTATTCCTAAAAACACCAAAGGAAAGTCTTTTCCTAGCCGCCATGTATTTTCTATTTTCGTAATTGGAACAACCTTTTGCTTCTGCTGTCCGGTACCAGAACTTGGCATAGTAATTTTGGTTTTGGGCATAATACTTGCAGTTATGCGCGTGGTATCAGGCGTGCATTTTACTAAAGATGTAGTAGCAGGAGCACTACTAGGAATACTAATGGCGGAGCTAGGATTCTATTTGTTCTAGCCGCAAACCCACTTAAACTCTAACACCTAGTCGCTTTCTATTTACGCGAGGGGAAATAGCGCGGCAAGTGGACAGGGCACTTGTCACGATTCGCGACACACTTCAGTTGTCCACACTATCCAGCAAGAGGAAACAGCGTCATTACGGCAATGATAAGTGGTAAATATACAAAGGAAAGCACGGCTGAAATTACCGTATGCTGCGATGCTAACATTGCATCGCCTTTATGACTTGCAATAAAAGCAGGCACCATAGCGCCAGCTGGCATAGCAAATTCCAGCACTGCAATGGCTACAATAACATCGTCAGCAATAAAGCACGACAGAAGATAAAACAACGCCACTGATCCAACAAAGAAGCGAATAAAACCAAACACAAATACCCGCCACTGTCTGCAGGCTTCTTTAACCTTCATGCGCGACACATAAAAGCCCACTATAAGCATAGAAATTGGAGCAGTAAGACTGCCCACCATATCAAATGCGCTCCCCAACACATAGGGCATAGGAATTTGGAAGAACAGCAGCGCAAGCGCCAGTAACGCCGCTACCAAAGCAGGATTAACGAAACTCCTCCAGGTAAGATGAACATTCGAAAGCGCTCGCTTCCAAGAAAATCCAGCAGCCATATTGCCAGCACCAGCACCATTTGTGACACCCGTGTTGTTTGGCACATCTGAAGCACCACTCAAATCAGAAGCACTTGCTACACCCACGCCTTTTGCCTCATTAGCAGAAGAGGCACGAAATTCTCGCAACTGCTGGTCAACCGAAAGCATTGCAACACCAAAACTAAACAGAAATACGTTTATTACTGCCACAATAAGGCTTGTAAGAATGATGGTGCTATCTCCCAACACTGCCGCTATTACTGGCACCCCAATAAAAGCAGTTTGCGTACAAATACCCGAAAATAAAAAGCAGGCAAACGTATCAGCCGATACACGCAACAACACACAAGCAACAACAGAAATTACCGCCATAAGAACAAAAAGCAGCACGCCAAGACCGCAAACAAGAGGAATCTGATTGGCAATTTCACTAAACTTCACCGATGAAGTGGATGCAATAATCATACAGGGCAGGGTTACGTTAACCAAAATACCAACAAGCTTGTTGGAAGTGTGTTCATCAACATAATTAAGCTTTGCTAAAGCAAAACCCAAAAGAACTACCAAGGCAAGAATGGCAATCTGCGATATTCCTGCACTAATTCCTTCCACTGAAATCCCCCACTATTTCCCCTCAAACAATACCCGCGACTTATTGTGACGCAGCCACAACCCGCAAACAAGGGCAAACTCTTGCAAACTCTTATTCGTCTAATTCTTTAAGCTATACCCCTGTAACGCCAGACGAAAAGCAAGGTTTATATGATACTCTGTCGATAGCATAACGAACCACGACAGGAGAACTTCATGTCCTACACCATTGTTACCGATTCATCTTGTAATTTGCCCGAATCTCTTATTGATGAATTAGAACTTGAAGTTCTACCTTTGGTATTTATGACCGATGGTGAAGAATATCAAAGCTACTTAAAAGGCCAGGTTACCGACCTGAAGCAGTTCTACACCATGATGCGCGAAGGAAAGGTGTTTACCACTTCTCTTCCTAATTTGTCTGACGCTCAAACTTTATTCGAGAACTTATTTAAACAGGATCAGGATATTTTGTACTTAGGTTTTTCTAGTGGCTTGTCCGGCACCTATGAAGGTGTACGCAATATTGGCAAAGACCTGGTTGAACAGTATCCCAACCGCACATTTGCTTCAGTTGATACGCTTGCAGCATCCGTGGGCCAAGGTTTAATTGTGTACTATGCTGCTAAAATGCGCCAAGAAGGCAAAACCTTAGAAGAAGTAGAGCAATGGGTACGCGACAATCGCCTTCATCTTGCTCACTGGTTTACCGTAGACGATTTAATGTTCCTGTTCCGCGGTGGCCGCGTTTCCCGCACGGCAGCTTTTGCTGGCAGCTTACTGAACATTAAACCCGTACTACATGTAGACAACGACGGTCTGCTTATTCCTATGGAAAAGACACGTGGCCGCAAAAAGAGCATCCAGGCACTGGTAAAACACATGGAAGCTACCATCACCCAACCCATTGAGAATCAGGTTATTGGCATTTCTCATGGCGACTGCATAGAAGATGTTGAATACCTGCAAAAGCTCATTACGGAAAAGTTTGGTGTTAAGAATTACCTGGTGAATTATGTTGACCCGGTAATTGGCGCTCATTCTGGCCCTGGAACATTGGCACTGTTCTTCTTGGCAAGCGAACGATAAGTATTGCTATTAACCAAGAAGGCCGTCACTTTTATAAGTGACGGCCTTATACCTTATACCTTATACCTACAAAGGCTTTAGCAGCATAAACCTATTTCGAAATAGAAAACTATTTACCATCGTTTCCCTTGCTTACGGGTAGCACGAAATGCGATTGCAGCTACTATCAGTGCAGCCACGGCGGTTACTGCTACAGACACCCCAAAGACCGTAGCGTTATCCCCCGTTTGTGGAGTGGCACCAGATTTGTTTACATCGGAATCGTCGCCGTTAGACGCACCGTCAGCAAATGAGCCCTCATCAGAACACTTTGTCCCCTGATGAAGTACTGTCAGATGCCTCATCATCTGTCTCATCACTACCACCTTCGCCGGAGCCTCCCCCATCACCCGCTCCTGTGGCTGGAATCTCAACCGAAGCCTTCTCATAGCCGCACATGGTGCACTCTTCGTGTTTCGAACCCGGCTCAGTTGTAGTAGCTTCGCTGTCGGTCACCCACGAAAAGTTGTGTGCCGCCATATCAAGTTTCGCACCACACTCACAGGTTTGCCAATGGTTGTTTGCATCAAAATGCCAGCCCGTACCATCAGGCGCATGTTCTATCATTGGAAGTATCGTAAGCTCATAAGAAATCTCATATACACAGGTTTCGTCTGAATAGTATTTCTTGCAGCCATCGCAGTACCAGTACTCAATATTACCCTCTGCAAAATGCGTTGCCGGCTTCCCTTCTATTTTCACAAAGTTTGTGTGATGCAAAGCATCGATTTCCCCATAAGGCTGACCACAAACCTCACAAGTCGCAGGAGAGGTACAAGTTGCCTCGCCATCCGAGCACATCGCTTCATCTAAGTGGGTACCACAACCGTACTCGCAAACATGGTAGTGCCTATCATCTTCCTGTGTTCATTCGCTTGATGCCTTATGGTTATTGGGATCAAGCTCTCCGTACTGGATTCCGCAGATATCGCACATTGCATGTTCGGTACAAGTTGCCTTTCCTCCTTCATGCTGACATGCGTAACCGCATACAGAACAAGTACCATCTATCCATTCGTGAGGTTCATCTTCAACAGTAACTCCGCAGCATCCATACGTACCAGAATGGTTATAAGGCGTTTGAGCCCACTCTATTTCGCCTGCATGGTTGCTCGGATCTTTCTCGCCGTAAAGCTGACCGCACACGGCACAGGTTGCAGGCGACATGCAAGTAGTCTCACCGCCTGAATGTGCAGACTCATCGACTTTCGCACCTCAAGTGCAAAGCTTCCAGTGGTCGTTCACGTCATAGCTCCAGTCGCCCTGCCCCACGCAGGTGTGCTCGCCAATTGTAACCGCCACAAACGGAGAAGCGAGGATTAATCCACTTGCTTTCACGCGAACCTCGTACGTGCCAGGTGAAAGCCCCATCAGCGCAGTGCCCCCGATATCAGCCCATTCAGCGTTATCGGAGTTTCTATACTCCATCGTGGCATCAATATTAGTAATCTGACCATCATTTTGTTCATGATTCGTGCAGTCTACGCCAACGGGTGAGGGTGCTTCAGCTTGAGACACTACGATTCTCTGAGCAGCCGAATCGACAGTCGTGATGCCGTCACCAAGCTTCTTAACATCTACTACGAAAAGAGCATCAGCATTTATGCCAGAAATTTCCATGTTATCCGACGTAATGTTGTACCAATGGTGGCCACCATCTACACAGTATTGCATTCCAGGCCCTACGTTGTGCAATATGCCACTATTGCTACCCGTAGCGGTGAATGTCGCCTGTGGCGTATATTCTCTCGGTGGCGTAACATTCAGCGTAATCTCTTGGGGCTCACTGGTATAGTCAGACTTATAATTTCCGCTGCGATGCTCGGAAAACACCTTCAAAGTGTACGTACCTGGACTTACATCACGGGGAACCGAAAGCCATTCGGTGCCACTTTCTGAATTTTGAGCGAGTGTACCCCAGCAAATAGCATCACCATCAGCATCGCACAGCAGAGCGGTTACGTATTCATCCTTCCCTGTTTGCGCACCAGAATAGCTTACGCGAATCCTATCGCCTGCAATAACGGAGGCTTCGCCTTCAACGTTTGCTGAAAAACCGTTGCGACTACTATCCAAAAGCGTCAGTTTCCACGATCCACCGCCGTAGCTGGGGATGTTCGAAAGCACACCCTTTTCGGTCGATGCTGTGTCGTTCGCCGGGTTGGATACGAGAAGAATAGCGTTCTTGTTCAAGTTACAAGCGGGGCGGATAGCATTGTCGACAGTGATACTATCGACAGAAATATCGTCAGAATTAAACTTCTCGATAATACAGACTCCCCCACTATATATATCAATAGACCGCAGAGTGTATGCGAAGTACCACGACCCAAGCATTGGCAACCAGTCTGTGAAAGCCCTCAGTTCTTCAAGAGAAAGGGGAAACATGACATCGCCATAGCCCGTCATCTCTAAACGTCATATTGCTAGGATTAGCATTTCTGAAACCTACATTATCCAGATATTCTGAAGAACCCTTCGTCGTCTTCAGTAGCGAGTCCCACTCAACATCGTTGAAACGCTCGGAAAATTCGGAATGAAGATAATCCCGTACTTCCCAATACTCCTTCTTTACTACAGTGCGAGGGCCTTCCCAGATATCATGATCTTGATATATGGTTAGTGCATCATTCTCATTCACTTGCTGCCCTGAGCTGTCTTCATAAGTGGCGTTACCGTTTCCCGTTCTGAAATAAAGCGTCCAAACCATTTGGCCATTAAGCTCGAAACCCAAATTGTTTTCGCCGAAGTACACCTTGTTTCCCGGCCAGATGGCTTCCGAACCCATCTCGAGCGCCCGTACGGTTGTCGATTCTTCTACAAATGCTTGGATTGGGGCAAACGCCTGTACAGGTATCAGTCCCAAACACAGCGCACAGCAACACAGAAAAGCAAACAGTTTTTTCGTAGCAGCTTTAATCATGAGAATAGTCCTTCACATCGGGGCTAGAAGAAAAATGCAAAATAGTGAACCAACTTGTTCTGAAACAAATCAGATTCTACTATGCGGCACTCCTGCTGCTAGCTCCCCGAGAATGAATGAACTCCATAGCAGAATGAAGAAGACAAACTTAAAGAAAGGAGGCTATACCACCACTATTACAGGCAGAATTAGCTTTCATTTTTTGAGCTATTAAATTGAAAACCCGATAAAAGATACTAGAGAAATGAAAGTATTACGCTTCATCGATAATGTCACGCAATGCAGAAATAAATTTTTCATTATCTTCGTGACTGCGGATAGATACTAAGAAATAACGTTTACCTTCAATACCGGGTACACCAGCCAAGTCACGCACGGTGAAGCCCGCTTTTTGCAAACGTACAATTAAATCTGCCGCACTCGTTATACCAAAGTCACGCGCCGCACGTTCCTCTAGGGCACACATAACAAAGTTAGCTTCCGAAGGAAACACTTTAATGCCCGGCGTTAAGCTAAGCATGCACTGCATCCAAGGAATTTCCTTTTCTAGCAGCGCTACGGTTTCATCTAAATAGTCGCTTGTATGAGGAAATTCACGCGCCACAATTTCATTAAACATAGTTATTTCGGAACCATCGCTAAATTGCCTAATATGCGCAATAGCAGATTCATTACCCACCACATATCCCATAGGAATACCAGGCATACCTAATTCATGCGACAAACTGCGCACCACAAATAAATTGCGATACTGCTGGGTAAGCTCTACAAAAGATTCTCCCCCAAGGGTAAGCCCAATATTTGATTCATCCACAATAACCCAGTTGCAGGTATCCAAATAACGCTTCAAGATTTTCTCGGAAAGCAAACGGGCACAGGGAAAGCTGGGATTCGCAAGTACCGCTGCATCAAATTGATACCCATTTGAAAAAGCCATCTGGGGCTCAATAGCCGAAAGAGAAAAAGGGTTCACTAGCTTAACAGGGTTATGTCCTACGTTAGCTACCGCCAAAAAATACCCCGTAGGAGCAGGAGTAGGAATACCCACACTACAAGGACGATAAGCTTGAGCAATAGCTCCAATCATTGAACTTACGCTGGTGCCAGCCATAATACACTCGGGCGACATTTCGAAATAGCGCCCAATAACCCGACTTAAATGCTGACCGTCACTGTTAGGCAAGAAGGATAAATCCCCTTCAGAAATGGCAGAAGCAATAGCATCCTTCACACACGCTGGCGTACCTAGAGGGTTGGCAATACAGGAAAAATCAATCCAGTCAATTTCAGCACGAATATCATAGGGCAATGTTTCCTGACGCTGCGGAGCTGCTGCAGCCTCATTCACCAGCTCTGTTAAAGCTTCAAACGGTTTCACGAATGCCTCTAATCCTATTACGTACTAACAAAAAACTGCCAAGCCTAAAAGCCTGGGTGAACTACCCTAGCACAAAATGAAGTACCCGTGGACATGCTAGACTATGTTTCATGGAAAAGGATAGGACAAAGCATAGCAATTCCGCTGCTTTTGACGGTGCTCATACCTCCTCTGACAAGGGGTTTTGCGATGTTGTACCCCAATCTGCTTCATTTGATGAAAATTGTTTTGTTCGTGATTTTAATACACTCAAGCCTAAGGTAAACAGCCACAACCAGGATGGTGACCCCACGCTCAAACCCTGGAATGGACCTGCAATTTTACTGATGGATTTAGATGCCTTTTTCGCTTCGGTAGAACAACTAGATCACCCTGAATGGCGCGGTAAGCCCGTTATCGTTGGCGGAAGCCCCACCAAGCGTGGCGTAGTTTCGACCGCATCCTATGAAGCTCGTAAGTTTGGTGTGCATTCCGCCATGCCTTCATCAACTGCAGCTCGCCTGTGCCCCCAAGCCATTTGGACATCAGGTAATTTTCATCGCTACCGAGAAATGTCCAAGAAAGTAATGGATATTCTCTATGATGAATCGCCCAAGCTTATGCAGGTAAGCATTGACGAAGCCTTTCTTGATATTTCCCCTACTCGCACCAACCGTACTCACCCTGTTGAAGTAGCGCGCCGTATTCAGGCGCGGGTGTCCAAGCTAGGTATTACCTGTTCTATTGGTCTTGGCGCTTCGAAATCGGTCGCAAAAATTGCTTCCAACCAAGATAAACCACGCGGACTAACCGTTGTGTATCCCGAAGATTCTGAGGCGTTTTTGGCACCGCTTCCCGTAAAAGAAATGAGTGGCATCGGCCCTGTAGCGCAACGAAAACTAAATTCGTATCATATTCGTACCCTTGGCGAATTAGTCCATGCTGATCCCGCCCTGCTACGCCAAGTATTTGGCAAAAACACAGCGCTAATGATAGACCGTGCCCGTGGAATAGATAGCGCTGTTGAGGCAGAACACGAACCAGCAAAGTCAGTCTCTAATGAAATTAGCTTTGCAGAAAGCCTTACCGATAAAGAAGAAATACGTGCCCGTATTGCTACCATGGCACATAAGGTTGGTCGTCGTTTGCGCCGCAAAGATATGGAGGGTACTACTCTGCACCTTAAAATTCGTCGTGAAGATTTAACGGTACGAACCTGCCAACGAAAAATTCCTGATTTGGGAACTAACGAGCTTTTGTGGCTACCGCAGCTCTATGAAATGCTTGATGAGCTATGGACTCCTGGAGAAAAACTACGCCTGGTTGGGGTAGGTATTAGTGGGTTTGAAGGCGAACCTGTACAAACCAGTTTATTTGGTGGACTTGATGATGAAGAAACCTTAGCGAAAGCTTCCGTAAAAGAAGTAAAGTCTGTAGCGTCTACCTCAACATCATCTACAAACCACAAGGCATCCCCTCATGCACGCGTTGGAACTAGTTCCCATGCCATAAAGCATAGCGCCTTAATATCACATGCCAAAAAAAATTCTAAACTGCTAGAAGCAAATGACGCTATCGCCCAACGATTTGGTGAAGGTGCCGTACGCTTCGGACACGAAATGCGCACCTATGCCGACACCACCGGCAGTTCTGCAAAGAACCCCGAAGACTACAAAGATTAAAAGTGCTGAATAGTAAGCACACTACTTCCAATCAACAAACCTTCAATGCATCTATTTGGAGTACCTACTGCTTTAGGCAAAGCAATCTTAAGCGCCGCTCTGAAAGAAGATAGTTAGTAAACGCAGCCCCGAATTAGCTTTGGCAAATGTCGGGATGCAGAAACCTGGTGTGCGTTATTTCCGCTGCGTTTTTAATCTTCTTGAAGAGCAAATAAGCGCGTAGCTGCTTTGAATGAAGCAGTAGGTACTCCAAAACAGACTTAGTTAAACTTAAATATTTTCTGTGCGATGTGATAACCAGTAATACCTACCATACGTCCCACATCAGTAGGAATATTAGTAGCCAGGTTTAGTACTGAACGACGCACATCATGATACAAATCTTCATCTTTTGCGCGAAGGTATGCCCACACATCTGCACGTTTTGCTTCGTTTTCGTCCGTTTTTTCCATACGCAAGAATACCGAACAAATGCACATCATCATGGAAAGATAATTCTTCATGTAATTACGCAGGCGCTTGTTTTCTACCGCAGAAATATCAACCGAATCAATCATTACCTTAGTAATGCGAATCTGCTGATCAATACGAGAAAGCATAACCTTTTCGTTAACCGATTGATCTTCACGCCCAATAAAGTAGCGATACATATCCACATCAAAGTAGCGCATAGTTTTCACGTGCGGCAGGGGCACATACACAAAAATGTTGTCCACATAGAAGCAATGTTCAGGTAGCTTCAGCCCCATTTCACGCAACATTTCCGTTCGATAAATAACCGAATGCATCAATAAATACTGTGACGGATTGAAACGGCCTACTTCTGGCCAACCAAATTCTTTGTCGGTAGGAAATACATTGGTATAGCGAATAGTAGTATGAGTTCCTTCATACACCTTTTCGTATACGTAGTTTGCAATTACCAAATCCGTTACGGTAGCGCCTGTTTGTTCGAACTGGGCTTTCTGCTCACGCAAGTACGGCATGATGGTATTCATAGCATCTAAATCCAGCCAGTCATCCGAATCTACTACTTTATAGTACAAACCAGTAGCCGCTTCTAAACCCGAATTTACCGCAGAGCCATGTCCGCCATTGGGTTTATGAATAGCGCGCACTATTCCGGGGTGTTCTTCTACTAAACGATCACATATTTCTGGAGTATTGTCTTTGGTAGATCCATCGTCTACCAGAATGATTTCAATATCATCACCACAAGGCAGCAGCGATTCTACACATTTCTCCATGTAGTCTGCCGAGTTAAAGCACGGCACTGCAAAGGAGATAGTTTTCATACAGGACTCCACCTAACCTTTCCGTTCACACCGTATGTGGTTTCCCTTAAAGGCACATTATACCCACGCAACACGGGCAACGCTAAAATGATAACGAAAAGTAGCAATACATCACGAAAGGATTGCCTATGGCTACGCTCATTGAGTCAATGATCGAACGCGCTAAAGCTGACAAAAAAACTATCGTACTGCCTGAAGGTAACGATGACCGTATTTTGGCAGCAGCTGAAACCGCTCTTGCAGATGGCATTGCAAATATCGTAATTTTGGGCGACGAAGCAGAAATTCGCGCTAAGGATTTCAAGCTGGATGATGCTCAAATTATTAATCCTGCCACTTCTGACAAGGTAGAAGAATTCGCAAACCTTTTGTTTGACCTTCGCAAAAAGAAGGGCATGACCGAAGAAGAAGCCCATAATCTGGTTACCACCGATCCTATTTACTTTGCGGTAATGATGTTAAAGACCGGCATGTGCGATGGTTTAGTAGGTGGCGCTGGTTGCGCAACCGTTAAAATCCTTTCCCCTGCATTGAAGGTTTTGAAAACTGCCCCTGGTGCACCAATGGTAAGTTCTTTGTTCCTGATGGACGTTCCCAACTGCGACTTGGGCGAAAACGGTATTTTTGCTTTTGCAGACTGCGCTCTTGAGGTTCAGCCTACCGCTGAAAAACTTGCTCACATTGCAAACCTTACCAACGATTCCTTCAAGCGTTTGCTGGGCAAAGAAGCTCGTATTGCTCTGCTTTCTCATTCTTCGTATGGCAGCGCTAAAAACGACGACGCTACCAAAGTAGTAGAAGCAATGAATTACATTAAGGAACACTACCCCAACCTGAATGCCGATGGCGAACTTCAGTTAGATGCTGCAATTGTTCCTGAAGTTGGTCAGTCGAAGGCTCCTGGTTCTCCTGTTGCGGGTAAAGCAAACGTACTTATTTTCCCCGACTTGGATGCAGCAAATATTGGCTACAAGTTGGTTCAGCGTCTTGGTAATGCCCAGGCTTATGGTCCCATTCTTCAAGGCATTGCAGCTCCCGTAAACGACCTTTCTCGTGGCTGCACCGCTGAAGACGTTGTTGGTGTTATTGCTATTACCTGCGTTCAGGCTCAAACCCTGTAAACCCTGTAAAACCAGGTAAGGAAGTTCGTGGAATCTTATCTATAGCCATTTGCTCATACCTACTTTAAGGGCATCCTTTCGAAAGATTGGATGCCCTTGTTATAGTATGAGAAATCCCCTGGTGAAATAGAGCAGGGCTATATATAACCAAGGTCAACTTATAAAGGATCATGCATGGAGCTTTTTGAACTAATTTTGTTTCTTCTCGGTGCCGTGGTGGTATCAAGTTTACTTGACCAAATACTCCGCGGTGTTTCCCTACCGCTTGTCCAAATCCTTTTAGGTATTGTTATTGCCCTGGTACTTCCTCTACCCCAGGATATAACTATCGACGCTGAGCTTTTGCTCATTTTATTTATTGCACCACTACACTTTAATGAAACACGCCATGTGGATTCGGCTGAGCTCTACCGTAATCGTTTTGGTATTGCGTCTCTAGTTACCGGGTTAGTCCTTCTTACTATGGTGGCGCTTGGGTTTTCCCTCCATGCTCTCATTCCTGCTATTCCCCTAGCTGCCGCCCTAGCATTTGGCGCTGCCATGGGTTCTACCGATGCTTCTGCGGTAACCTCACTCGCAAAAGAAATGCGCTTCGGACGCCGTCACGAAGCATTACTTAACGGCGAAGCCTTGTTTAATGATGTAACGGGCACGATAGGTTTTCAATGCGCCATTGCGGTAGTGGTATCTGGCGCATTTTCCTTAACCCATGCAGGCGAAGAATTCGTAATGGAGTTATTCGGCGGCATGATTGTAGGCGTACTATTAGGCCTTGCTTTCTGGGGATTGATGGCTCTTATGCGCCGCTTTGGTCTCGATAACCCTACCGTTCATGTAGTCTTGGAATTACTAACACCATTTATTATTTTCCTTATTTGTGAGCAAATTCATGTAGGCGGCGTTATTGCAGTGGTAATGGCTGGTTTAACCATTTCTCTTTTGCCCCACAAGCGCACGGTCGCTACTTCGCATCAAAAAATCCAAGCATCAAGCGTTTGGAAAACCTTGGAATTTGTGCTCAATGGCGTAATTTTCGTAGTGTTGGGAATGCAAATTCCCCATGTACTTATTCCTGCAATCCGAGCCGATGCGGTAACTGCATGGTTACTTATCGTAACGGTACTGCTTTTAACTATAGTTCTTGAAGCGGTTCGTTTTGTGTGGATTTTGGGCTTAGACTTACTCGCTACCTGGCATAACGAACGCCCTTTGCTCATTTGTTTTTCGAAGCGCAACTTAAAGGGTACGCTCGGTATGGCATTTGCCGGTCCTAAAGGCGGCGTAACGTTAGCGCTTATTCTAACCATCCCATACACGATTTCCTCTGGCGCAGAATTTCCTATGCGCCAAGAAATACTCTTTATAACTTCAGGCGTAATTTTGTGTACCTTGCTGCTGGCAAACTTCGCCGTTCGCATCTTAGTACCACGCAAGCCTAACGAAAAGCGCTCAAAACAGTATGCCGATGCTGAACTTATGCTCCTTACTCAAGTAATTGAATCTGTTCAGGCTGATGCGCATTTAACTGGTACCGTAACAGGCGAACAAGCCCTTACCGCAATGGATAAAACCGATGAAGCTCATTCAGAAAACGCTGAAGGTTCTTTAGAGTCTAGTCTGCCTGACAATGTAGACGAACCCGCAACCGCAATAGTAATGAAGCGCTATGCCGACCATATGCGCGATTTTATTCCTCTTGCAAGCCCCGAAGTTGCTACCCAGGCAAAAATCCTAGTAGACCGCTGCGATGAACTATACAACCAAGTAAATGCGTTCGAAGATGAATTATCGCGTATTTATGATGACGATAACGAAGATGCAGAAGGACTAGAGGCGCATATCCTGGCACTTAAGAATATTCAAAACGCGGTTGATGATATTCAGGACAGTGCACTTGCCCGCGAACTTGAATTAATTAAGAAAGCCCAACGTGCCGAACAGCTGTCTGAAGAACATGCACGTAAACTGCGCAACGATGTGTACGTCCAGCAAATGACCCTGGATTAAAACACAACGATGTAGGGTTTTAGCAACACGTTTTTCTGTAACTCACAATGTATGCAACTTGGATGTATATAACTTGGTACAAAGAGAGCCGATCGATTATCTTTGATCGGCTCTTAAAAATTGTTAGCAATAGAGCTCTTATAACTCTCGACTTTTTTACAGAAGCAGCTTAGTCAACAAGTTATTTTTGAACAGGAACGATTTGAGTTTTAGCGCGAACAATATCATAGGTATCGCGAGCAATCATATATTCTTCGTCAGTAGGAATAACAATAACCGGCACTTCCGATTTATCTGAAGAAATAAAGCGTTCAAAACCGCGCTGTTTATTCTTAGCAGGATCCAAAATAATACCCAAAGGCTGCAGGCCAGAGAAAATCATACGGCGCATTTTGTCGCAGTTTTCACCAACACCAGCAGTTAGAACAATAGCATCGGCCCCGCCCAGCATGAAGAAATACTGACCAATGTATTTCTTTACGCGAGAAGAATACATTTCGTAGGCAAGCATGGCACGTTCATCGCCCGCTTCAGATGCTTCCCGCACGCTGCGCAAGTCGTTACTGATACCCGAAATACCCAGCAAACCGGACTGCTTGTTCATAATGTCATTCATTTCAGCAGGGCTAAGATCCAGTTTTTCTTCCAAGTAGGTAACAATGGCGGGGTCGATAGAGCCGCAGCGGGTACCCATCATCAAACCATCCAAAGGAGTAAAGCCCATAGAGGTGTCAATAGGACTGCCGTGGTCAATCGCAGAAATAGAACAACCATTGCCTAAATGGCAGGTAATCAAACGTAAGTCCGTTAAGGGTTCACCCAGCAAATCCGCCGCACGTTCGGCAATATAGCGGTGCGAGGTACCATGGGCACCATACTTACGAACGCCGTACTTTTCGTAGTATTCATAAGGCAGTGGATACATGTAAGCCGATGGAGGCAATGTCTGGAAAAATGACGTATCAAACACTGCAACCATAGGAGTATCGGGCATAAGCTTACGGCAAGCATAAATACCCGCAAGAGCAGCTTTATTGTGAAGAGGTGCCAATTCAGCCAATTCATCGATCTTCGAAATAACATCTTCATCAATAAGGGCTGACTTTTGGAAGTATTCACCGCCATGCACTACGCGATGACCTACTGCAGCAATTTCACTCATATCATGAATTACCGCATTAGGACCGGTAGATAATACATCTAACACCACCTGAACCGCAGCGGTATGATCGGGCAGGGGAAGTTCGTATACAAACTCGTTATCATCAATACCATGCTTATGGGAAGATTCCTCGGTACCTACCCGTTCACATAGGCCTTTCGCTACTACCTTATGAGTAGTGATATTAACTAATTGATACTTTAATGAAGAAGAACCTGCATTTATAACGAGGATATTCAAACTAATCCCTCCCAGTAAAATCTTGTAGGTATATTGTACGAAAAATTAATGCCTGCCCCTTGATTGGACAGGCATTTTTCCGGTAGCTGGCGAACGGTATCAATAGCACGTTCAAAGACCACAAAACAGCGATAAGCGGTTATCAAATAAGGAGAATTTACGAAGACCAAATCTTAATAACCAGGCAACACTTTTCCACTTGAAATATGTTAAAAGCAAATTGGTTTGCACTTTGAAAAGTACCGTGTGGCAATACTGTTTACCTATGCGGCGATAACGTTCACTCATGTATTACATGCAAACGCAAACGCAAACAATGCACGCTTATGCCTTGGAAAGCGTAGTGTCAGTTACTGCGTCATCTACTGGCATTTCAAGCTCACCCATCAAAACTTCTACTTTTTGCTGAGCGGTGTTTAGGCTTTCCTTCAAAAATCGTAAAAGCGCAATGCCTCGCTCGTATTTCACAAGGCTTTCTTCAAGTTCAAGCGTATTGCTTTCCAGTGCTTCAACGATTCCATTTAGTTCTGCCATAGCTTCACGAAACGTCATATCGCCTGGCTTAATAGAGCTATGCACAGACCCTACCTGCTGAGCTGCTTCGGGTGCGTTCTGAAGTAAGTCCTGCGCCTGCATACCTTGCGTTTCTACTGTTTGTTCACTCATAAGATTCCTCCATTGAAATAAATTCAGTTACTTCAGATATTCCTTCATCTTCCACACGGGCAAGCACGGTTCCGTCAAGCACCTGAACGGAAATGCGATCATGGGGCTTTACCTGAGACACACTGGTGATAATTGCCCCTTGTTCATCGCGCGAAATTGACCAACCGCGTTCAAGAATTTTTAAAGGAGATAGATCGTTTAAACGTGAAGTTACCACCGCAGCTTGTGATTCAAAAGGAACAACAAGCGATTTACCAATACGCGCTAAAGATGCCTGCGCTAGATCAACTTTATGAACGTTGCCTTGAGTCAAGCTTTTACCAAGACGCTCCATAGTGTCCTGCAGCACATCAACGGATTGCATTTCCGCAGCATACAGCGTGGAGGGATCACGAAATAACGGACGAGATGCAATACCCTCAAGAAACACTTCGGAGCGATGAAGCCTATGGGTAAGTGCACCAGTAAGCCTTTGGGTTTGCGTTTGAAGAAGTTCTTCAAGCTCGTCAGTTTGAGGACTAACCGCCTCTGCTGCACCAGTGGGCGTAGAAGCACGCATATCTGCCACCATATCGGCAATTGAAGTATCGGGTTCATGACCAATGCCGGTAACCACCGGTTTTGCACAAGCAGCAATGGTACGCGCCAAACCTTCATCGTTAAAGGGCATAAGATCTTCAAATGATCCACCACCACGCACCAACAAAATTACCTCTGCATCGCTTGCAGCCACAGCTTGAAGAGCGCGCGATAAATCGGCTGCTGCGTTTGCCCCTTCAACGGGTACTCCTGCAAATACAATTCGTGCCAGCGGATAGCGTCTCCGCAAAGTACGCAACACATCGTGTACCGCGGCTCCTCGAGGAGAAGTAACCAGGCCAATAGTAAGGGGCATTGCTGGTAATGGACGCTTTCGGGCAGAATCCATCAACCCTTCGTTCTTCAACTTTTCGGCCAACCGAGCAACACGCGCGCGTAAATCACCATCACCCGCAAGCACTAAATGGGATACGTCAAAATTCATACGTCCCTTTGGTGCAAAAATCGTAAATTTACCCGTTACCTGAACTTTTGCTCCAATTTTCAGCACTACCCCACTTGCTTGGAAGCGATTTTTCCACATGAGGCACGGAAGCGAAGCATCTTCATCTTTGATGGTGAAATACACCGCTTTGTAGCCAGGCTTATTGTTTAGTTCGCTTACTTCACCTTCTATGCAAAAGGTATGTTCCTGTAACAATGACTTAGTAAGCCTAATTGCAGCAGATACTGAAAGCGCCCGCTTCTTATGAGAAGCGGGCTGCACTGTTTCTGAACCAGTTTCTAAGCTATCGGTATTGGAAAATCCAAACGTTGATTGAAAATTCATACGAGTATCCATTTACTCTTCGCGTGAACCCAGCAAATACAGCAGCTGCAGTACCGAAACAAGTGCCGCAGCAACATAGGTAAGGGCGCAAGCGCGCAAAACATTCCAAGCTCCTGTACGTTCAGCCCCTGGCAAACCTGTTGTTTCCATATAGGTAAGCGCACGATGGCTGGCATTAAATTCAACAGGAAGCGTAACCAGCTGGAACAAAACCGCAAACGCATAGAAAATAATGGCAAGATCTACCAGGCCAGCAATATTCAGGAAGATACCAATAAGCAAAAGGAAAATCCACGTGTTAGAGGCAAAGTTAACTACCGGAACCATAGCGCCACGAATTTTAATAGGTACATAACCCTGCGCATACTGGCAGGCATGACCCACCTCATGACAAGCCGTAGCCGTTGCCGTAATGGATGCCCCATTGTACGACTGAGGATCTAACGTGATGGAATTGTCTTTTGGATTAAAGAAGTTTTCACCAGGACGGCCCATGCGAACCGGTACATTATAAATACCGTAGTACTGCAGCATGCCCACCGCTACCTGGTAACCAGTCATACCATTAGAAATGGGCACATAGGAATACTTTTTAATTTGACGATTAACATAAGCCTGTGCGCCAAAACCAATCGCAAGGGTAACCACAATAAGAAGAAGATACATGTACGCTCCTACTCTTTAAAACGCGCAATACTTGTTCTTAAGCACGCTTTATTTATTCTTGCCTCGAAAAGCTTATTTCTAAAAATTGTTGTTTATTAGCTTACCTGGTATTGGAAACTATTTTAATCTCCGTGAACAATTTTCAGATTTCCGTCAATGAGTTGTAGAGAAAATTTACCTTCAAGAAATTCTGAAAGCTCCTTTCCTACCACGTGATAGCGCCAACCCTTTAGTAATTCGCAATCTTCTTCATGACCGCGCGCAAGCTTCATAAGCTCTGCATGGGGCGCTAATGTTTGCGGTGCAATTTTATTTTCACGTGCCCGCAAGCGCACGATGGCGTTCATCAGATCCACCGCGATATCAACATTTGCTTCGCTTCGTTGCGAAATTTTAGTTTGCGGCAGGTCTTCTTCAGGGCAGGTAAGACCCTTTTTAATGAGTTGCAGTACCTGTCGAGCATCATTTGCTTTAAGTGATTCACGCAACCCACGTACCATATACAGCTCGTCCAAGCTTGTAGGTTCACGGCGGCACGCTTCCACAATTTGCTCATCAGAGACTACCCATTTACGAGGAATATTTAACTTTTGAGCACGCAGCTCACGCCAAGCTGCAAATTCTCGTGCAGCAGCCATCTGTCTGGCTGAAAGCTGATTGACACGTTTGAGTTTACGATAGCGCGATCGCGGATCAATTTCATATTTTTTGGGATTAGAAATTTCTGCAAACGCATCGTCAAGCCAGCTGAGACGACCTTTTTCAGTAAGTTCTTTCACCATGTCGTTATAGATGGTTGGTAAATACGTTACGTCATCGGCAGCATATTCCACCTGTGAAGCACTTAAGGGTCGACGAGACCAATCAGTAAAAGAATCCTTTTTCGGCAAGGCAACCTGACAAAACGATTGAACGAGCGCCGCATACGATGCTTGCTGTGACTTTCCCAACAAAGCTGCTGCTACCTGTGTATCAAACACTGGCGTGGGAACTACTCCTGTTTCGTGATACAAGATTTCTATATCCTGCGACGAAGCATGGAAAATTTTCACGATGTTTTGGTTTTGAAGGATGGGAGCCATAACCCTTAGATCGGTAATCGTAAGCGGATCGATAATGGCAACACTGCCTTCAATAGCAACCTGAACTAAGCAAAGTTTTGCATAATAAGTTTTTTCGCGTAAAAATTCAGTATCAATAGCCATATACGAGCTTTTTTCGCATAAGGACAAAAACTCTTGTAATTGAGCGTCGGTTTCGACGAGCATTCATTCTCCTCGTACTGCGTTCCATAATGTGCGCCCTCTGAAGGAACACGGATTGCGTACCCCAAGAGGAATCAAATTATTCGTGCATTTTAAAAGTGCGCATAAGTTTGCACCGATATTTCATTACTCACGATATAGTATGTATAGCATACTAACAAGAAGGGGTTAGCTTGAAAGTACTTGTCATACATAACTTACGTTCTGGCTTGCGCAATGGCGCTATTTATGATTTTGTTCGCATGTATGCCGAAGATGGTGATGAATTTACCATTCGAACCTTTGGCGAAAATACCCCCCTTCCTTCCTTGCTTGGTGATGCTGCAAACTATGATTTTGTAGTAGCAAGTGGCGGTGATGGCACAATTTCTTCCGTTGCCTACGAACTTCGGTATACCGATATTCCTATTCTTCCCTATCCTTCTGGTACCGCTAATTTACTTGCTATGAATTTATACGAGCCGAATGAACCTCATGCACTTTGCAAAATTACCGACGAAGCATTAACGCTTAAGTTTGATATTGGCGAATTGGAAACAGACACCGGTGAAAAACGTGGCTTTTCCATGATGGCAGGCTGTGGGTATGATGAATTAATCATGCGGACTGCCACGCAACACAAACGCCTTTTGGGTGATGTTGCTTACTTCGAAGCGGCTTTCCAGAACCCTAAACCACAAGTTTCTGAATTCACTCTTACCATTGACGGCGAAACTATCACATCTAGTGGTATTGGCGTTGTGGTGGCTAATTTTTCTAAGATGCAATTTGAGGTAATGGTATCCGATGAAAACTTACCCCGTGATGGAAAGCTTGATGTCGTTATTCTGAAAACCGAAAATGCTTTTCAGTTGCTCCCCATCGTTATGGCTAAGGTTTTTGATCATTCGGGAGCTCTTGCCAAAAAAGTAGGTGGATTGGAATTGTATCGCGGTCAGGAAATTCGCATTGAAGCTAATCCTGGCATGCAAGTACAATACGACGGTGAGCCAACCGATTTGCAAACCCCGCTTACCATTCGCTGCTTGCCGCAAGCAACCCGCTTTGTAGTTTCACAAGAATGCCTGAAGCATTTCAATCCTGAAGATGACCAATTGCACTAAAAGTTGCACAAAAGCTGCACTAAATAAACCACGGGCTTACAAGGGGTTTCTTAAAGACTAAAGTTCGCAGGGAAGCTATCGGCAGCTTCAAAAATATATTCGTTAGGTTGTTCTAAATTCGACCACCCGTTCAGCTACCGTTCGCCTTGCGGCTCACCTATGCGCCTCACTGCGCCGCTTCACTTTAAATTGTTATATTTGAAGCGGCGAGTGCCCGAATTCAGAATCAACCTAACAAATGACCAATTTTCAGTGTTTTCGAAAGATTGATTCGGAATTGTCTGACTACTATCGCCTAATTTGGAACAATCTATCTAGCTAGCTATCTAAAAAGCTAGCTTGATGCAGTACTTCTTAGTTCTTTATTTTGATTTAGTATCCGCTTTTGACTCTTCCAATTCACCCGATTCGAAATCTTGCGCTTCTGCAAGTTCTTTAGCATCTTGTGCTGCACGTTCTGCTTCGTAAATTGCCTGTGCAAGCTCAAGGGTGTCGGTACGTTGAGGATCAAACCCTTTCGCACGCATCATTTCCAAATTTTTCTTCGCAGTCCATTCACGGAAGTTCTTCGTGTAGCGCATCTGAATAAGCTCAAGCACAATCGCAAATACCATAGCGAAGTACACCATCAGCTTTTCGCCGTGCATACCCAAAACTTCGATGCCAGAATTGATGTGCAAACTATCCAATACCAGCAATACACCAATGGTCACGATAAAGACCAAAGCCAGAATTTTCATTTCGGTGTGAGCATTGATGAAATCGGAAATGCTGTCGATAAAAATGATCATAAGGAAAATAGCAACCATTACCGCAATAATCATGATGATAAGGTGCTCAGCCAAGCCAACCGCAGTAATAACTGAGTCAATGGAGAACACCAAGTCCATAACCATAATGGTACCAACTGCAGCAGGAAGCGTTAAACTACGACGCGAGTGATTTGAATCGCCCTGGTCTTCCTTTTCTTCAGCAAGACCTAACACATCACGAACTTCAACGATGCCCTTATAAATAAGATATATACCGCCAAACAGCAAGACCAAATCGCGAATAGAAAAGCCCAGTTCGTGATCGCCAATATAAACACCGGGAATCGTAAAGAGCGGATCGGTCATATGAACCAAGAAAGATGCGAAGCTCAAGAAGAGAATACGCATTACCAAGGCGCCCAGCAAACCGAGTCGACGACCAATATGCTGCTTTTCAGCAGGAAGACGATCGGTAGTAATAGAGATGAATACCAGATTATCGACACCTAAAACAATTTCCAAAAAGAGAAGCGTAACTAAGCTAATCCACGCTTCCGGCGTTGCGAATATCGAAAGATCCATCGATACGTACCCTTTCTTTTTCTAAGCTCGCAAAAGTTTGGTTCTACTTTTTATGCCTTACGACAGAAAAGTAGGGATTCTCTTCAGTAGCACAGGCCATATGTTTTACAGCAGTCAACAAAAAAGACTCACGGCAAAAGAGGTGCAATACCCCTTCCACCGTGAGTCTCGTCGATTAAGACACGCCAGGCTTTTTTTAGGCCATGATGTTGACGCATCACATATACGCTATGTCAACTACTCCCTCACAGAGTGAAAACACTATACCACGAACAACGCTTACGCAATCTCATAAGTTTGGCGATTATCAATTCCCCACATAGTAGTAGTGCGTGGAGTGATAGAAACCTGCGCTGCCGCCTGTTCATCAAGAAGCTTAACATTCATGGTGTAGGTGCCGAAGTTCATACCATTAAAGGTAGTACGCTGACCAACCACAATCTGATTGGATTTAATGGGTTCAGGATCATTAGAAGGATCGGCATCTACAAGAAGCGCAACCACATCGCCTTCGTAAAGTTCAACTTCACAATCAATTCCGGTAAATTGACCCGAGGTAGAAATAACGGAAACATTTAAATATCCCGCAATTGAAGGCGCAATTAAAATAATACAGGCCGCAACACCAACAATAATGCCAATAATTTGCTTAAGGCGTTTCTTTGCAGGTTTTTTACCGCCAGCGTTACTTTTGGTATCCGAGCCACTGTTTACACCATCTAGATTATTCTGTATCGCTTCTTTGCGTACGGTATCGTTAGTTTCTGCCACTATAATTCCCTCTCGCCTCTAAACCGTGACAAGTGGACGGGACACTTGTCACGTAAATGTTTATCGCCGTAAAACAACAAACCTTCAACATCGCGGAAGAAAACTAGTACTCACCACGAATGATCAACATTGTAGCAAAGTTTCTTAAAATTCCCTCTTGCACAAAGTTATGAAACCGATATAATACTTTCTTGCGCGCGGACGTGGCTCAGCTGGTAGAGCATCACCTTGCCAAGGTGAGGGTCGCGGGTTCGAACCCCGTCGTCCGCTCCATTGATTAGTCAGCCGGCTGGATATAACATTCGGTCGGCTTTTTTAATCGCAGTGCGTATTTACTTTTTTGATGCACTGCCCCCTATATGGCGACGTGGCCAAGTGGTAAGGCAGAGGCCTGCAAAGCCTTTACCCCCGGTTCGAATCCGGGCGTCGCCTCCAAGAAATTCTAAACGGACCATTCGGTCCGTTTTTTTTTGTTGGAAAAGTTTTCCCTTAATGTTCATCGCCGTAAAACAACAAACCTTCAACATCGCGGAAGAAAACTAGTACTCACCAC
>OCHV01000225.1_pt1 | contig 54969 bp, 55 predicted proteins | sample 1538461 | NCBI WGS metagenome assembly OCHV01 (sample SAMN04571692, study PRJEB22368) | human gut metagenome | biome: human gut; material: stool | host: Homo sapiens | place: Luxembourg | collected 2012-08-03 | reverse complement strand
ATGGCTGAAGCAGGTGAGCTTATTGCAGAGGCTCACGCAGCTGGTTTGATTGTTGTTCTGTGGATTTATCCTCGTGGTAAGGCTGTTACCGATGAGAAGGATCCAGATCTGATTGCTGGTGCTGCTGGTGTTGCACTGTGCTTGGGCGCAGACTTTGTAAAGGTTAACCCACCTCATGATGTTGAGGGCCAGACTTCTGCTGAAAGCTTGAAGATTGCATCTATGGCTGCTGGTCGTACCGGTTTGGTTTGCGCAGGTGGTTCTAAGGCAGACGCTAACGTATTCCTTACTCAGCTGCATGATCAGATTCACATTGGTGGTGCTTGCGGTAACGCAACGGGTCGTAACATTCATATGCGCTCTGATGAAGAAGCAATTCGTCTGTGCAATGCAATTTCTGCTATTACCTTGGGTGACTGGAGTGTTGAAGACGCTGAAGCAGTATTCCGCGGCGAAAAGGAATTCACCCTGTAAAGTTGCTTGAGCAAATTTAGCTATCTTGCTTGAGTAGGCTAACCGAAGATTAAGCTACCTTCGAAATTATGAGTCCGGCTTCTGCTGGACTCTTTTTTTTCTGCAGGGGCATCCCGTTTTATCTCAAAAACTGTTCAGGAAATAATCCAATAGATTGATCATTTTGTTCGTAATGCGAGATTCATGATAGGTTTTCCGTGTACGCTTGTAAGTAATCTTGGATGTAGGAGCATTGATCATCTTTCATGATTATAGTTTTTAGCATATTAGCGATCGTATTCGCGCATATTACCTATAAGGACGTAGTTTTGCGTTTGGTGTACAGGCGCGATCTTGTTGTGCTGCTTGCTTTCCGTTTGGTGCTGTTTGGCGTGGCTGTTGTTGGTAGTGAAGTGTTTGGAGTTAGCTCATTTGGAGTTGCATCGCTTGAAGCCAACCTGCTTGGGTCAGTTTCGTTCGGGGTTGTTTCGGCGGGAAGTGGTTTATTTGGGGTTCATTCGCTCAATTTTGATCACTTGCTCAGTTTGGATTTTGCTCAGTGGGGTGTGCGTGCGCTTGTGATGTCGGTAGCCATGGCGCTTATCGTGACCGCATTGGTTCAATCAGTAGCGTTTGTTGCAAATCGCCTTACCAATAAATATGGCGAAAAGGATGAATCGCTTGGGTTGGGGGATGTAAAACTCTATGCGGTGTGCTGTTTGTTTTTATCGCCCGAGCAGGCATTTGTAATGCTCTTTTTGTCGGCATTGGTAGGTGCGGTAATGGCTTTGTATGTAAAGGTAATCAAGAAAAATCGTACCTTTCCGTTTGCACCTGCAATTGTATGGTCAACCTTTGCAGTGCTTGTGTTTGATGTGCTGATATAGTTTGCGTTTGGCGAGATGACGTTACTTGTTTTTTATAAAAAGTTGGGAAAATGGCATTGTTCGCGCTTTCATCCAAAAAAGTACATTTGGGAATGCATAAGTTTGGGTTAATGCCAAAAGTTTTATTCGAATGAACCTTGGAGCAGGTTGTGGGCCGTGGAGTAGGTTGTTTTTTTCTTATAACAAAAAACGGCTTGGTTACTAGAACCAAGCCGTTGCACTTTTAACTGGTGCCGGAGGCGGGATTTGAACCCGCACGTCTTTCGACAACGGTTTTTGAGACCGCCGCGTCTGCCGTTCCGCCACTCCGGCGCAGAAATGAATTATACCTAACTTCTGTCAAAACGCCAAAACTTTTCCGGAGAAATTTCTAAGGACACCAAATATCCAGGCTGTAGGTTACCTAACCGCTGTGTCCTTGCCTGCAAATTAAGGGCGTTACATAATACTAAGCTGTTAATTAATTACTGACAGAGTCAATCATTGACGGAGAGCTGTTTATACGTATTGAGCGTATTTGCTTGATTTTAGGTATAGGGGAGGAACTGTTCATGATTAATGAAAGAATGTATGGCTTGGGCGCAGAGCCTTCTGCTATTCGTGAATTATTCGCCTATGGTATGGCGCGTAAGGCGGAAATTGGCGACGACAAAGTATTCGACTTTAGCATTGGCAATCCTAGTGTTCCTGCTCCTGCAAAAGTTGCACAAACCATGCATGAATTGGCTGATTGGCCTCCGGCAGAACTCCATGCGTATTCAGCTTCAGTTGGTTTGGATTCAACGCGTCAGGCTATTGCCGATAACCTGAATCGTCGATATGGCACCAATTATGCATCTCATAACTTCTATATGACCATGGGCGCTGCTGCATGTCTTTCTTGCTGTATTCATGCAACCGTTCTTCCAGGTGATGAAGTTATCGTAATTTCACCTTACTTTCCGGAATACCGTGTTTGGATCGAGCAGGCACAGGGTGTTTGTGTGGAAGTTCCTGCACGCAGCGATAATTTCCAGATCGACATGGATGCTATGGATGCTGCCATCAACGAGCGTACCAAGGCGGTAATTATCAATTCTCCAAATAACCCGGTCGGTGCCGTATATACGCGTGAAACGCTTGAGAATTTGGCAGCACTGCTTCATAAAAAACGCGAAGAATTTGGTTCGGATTTATTCTTGATTTCCGATGAACCTTATCGCGAATTGGTTTACGACAATATTGAAGTACCTTGGGTTCCTGCTATCTATGACAATACTCTTGTTTGTTATTCCTGGTCAAAGTCGCTTTCTTTGCCGGGTGATCGCATCGGATATGTGTTGGTTCCTGATGAGGTGCAGGATGCTGAGCGAGTGCAAAAAGCAATTTCTGGCGCTGGTCGTGCTCTGGGATATATCTGTGCGCCAGTATTCTTCCAGCGTGTTATTGAAAGGTGTGTTGACGAGCCAGTAAACACTGAAGCCTATGCAAAAAATCGTGAATTGTTGACTGCGGGATTGGACAAACTGGGCTATCACTACATTGCGCCTGATGGGGCATTTTATTTGTGGATGAAAGCTCTTGAAGAAGACGCGCAGGCGTTTTCCGATCGAGCAAAAGAATTCGAATTACTTTTGGTCCCGTCAGACAGTTTTGGTGTTGGCGGATGGGTGCGTGTGAGCTATTGCATTCCTGAAGAAGTAATTCGCAACGCGATGCCTGCTTTTGAAGCGTTGAAGAAAAGCTATGAATAAGAATTTGCCTATTGAGGGTGCCATCTTTGACTGCGATGGCACCCTGCTTGATTCATTGGGTGCTTGGCGCGGGCTGGAGGAAGAACTTTCGCGGGCGGTGCGCGTAAAGGTTACACCCGAAGAGCGAGCTCAGTTCACTACCTTTACTATTCCCGAAGTTGCCCGTTATTTTCATGAACAGTATGGCCTGTTGGCTAGCGCTGAAGCGGTTATTGGTTTCATCGATGACTACATGATGGATTACTACGCGCATCAAGCTTGTGCTATCCCTGGAGTACTTCCTTTTTTGGAAGCATGTGCCGCTTCTGGTGTGCGTATGTGTGTAGCATCTTCAAGCGCGCAAAAATATTTGCAAGCAGGGTTAAAAAGTGCCAATATTGAGGGCTATTTTTCTCATATTTTTTCTGTTGAAGATATCCACTCTACCAAACGAGAACCGTTTATTTTCGAACACGCACAGGTAGCGCTGGGTACGAAACGCGAAACAACATGGGGTATTGACGATTCGCTTTACGCATTAGAAACCCTTACTAAGGCAGGGTTTCCGACAATTGGCATTTGTGGAGACGATTCGAACGTATCGCTTAAGCAGGCGCAAGAAATTTGCCCGTTTGCGGTAGTGCGTCTTGATGAATTAACCGTGCATGACGGAAAGCTTACTCTAGTTAAGAGCAGGGACTAACTATATCAGTGGCGCTTGTAAGAACACCGTTTAGTACGAATTCGAAGTAATGATTTGTGCGTAGAGCCTGCGCCCTTCATGAGCCTTTTCGTCGAAGTTTATGTTTGGCTGAATAAGAGCTGGTATTACTGAAAGTGCACTCATGTGCCCAATGTCTTCGGGTGAATGATTGTGGGCGGTGTAGCCTGAATCAGTTAAAAGGAGTTCGCCTCGTTCCTTCGCGTGGAAATGATGCTGAAGCCCTTCATTAATAGACAGAATAGTAACGGCACGTTCATCGGCAGCACACCCTAGGAATTCACCTTCTTCTATGCCTTTTTCTATAACAGCAAGCAGGGTGAGATAAAATTCTTTATAGCGGTTGTAGAACGATTCAAAACGGGCAGGCTTTTTTCGCGCAGCGCTCTCTACGTCGATGAAATCAAGTGGCAATTCGCATTTTTGCACTACATCCATCATGATAAGAGCGTAAAGCTGAACGGTGTGACTCTTGTTGTAGGAAGACATTTCTTCAAGTGTGGGAATGGTAATTTGAGGTTCGGAAATTTCTGCTAGAAGTGCTTCTTTTGAGGGGAAGTAATAATATACCGACGAAGGATCCATATCGACACGACGGGCAAGTTCGCTAATGGAAGCCTTGGCATAGCCTTTTTCGCGAAACAGATCAAACGTAGTAGAAATAATGCTGTCGCGCGTAATGGAATGATTGTCCTCTGCGCCATGGCGATGATGGGATTTTTTGTTGGTGTAATGGTTGGCCATTTTGGTAAAAAGTCCTTCTTTCCCCAGATAATCTCAAAAAATTATCTCAAAAAGTCAAAGTAATGGTAACAAGAGTTCAATATTTTTTAATTTTAAAACCTATAAAGTTTTAGTACCGTTAGTATCGATTTTGAGAAAGATAAGGGATGCTTCTTTTAAGAAAGCGCATCCTTCTTTCGAGCAACGTATCTTCGAGAGAAAGTGAGCAGTTATGGACGCAAAGGTATACGAGCTTCTCAATGATCAAATTAACAAGGAACTTTATTCTGCGTATTTGTATGTTTCTTTTGCTGACTATTACGAGGAGGAAGGTCTATCTGGTTTTGCCAACTGGTATATGATTCAAGCTTCCGAAGAGCGCGATCACGCCTTAAAGATTCGCGATTATTTGCACGACAATGGCTGCAAGGTTGTTTTGGGTCCAATCGCCGCTCCTGATAAAACGTTTTCTTCTTATTTGGAACCGCTCGAGGCTGGTCTTGAACATGAAAAGTATGTAACTTCACTGATTAACAATATCTATGCAGCAGCGTATGAGGCAAAAGATTTTCGCACGATGAAGTTCTTAGATTGGTTCATTGAAGAACAGGGTGAAGAAGAAACCACCGCTGAAGATATGGTTACCAAGATGAAGCTGTTTGGTTCTGATGCCAAGGCACTCTATGATCTTGATCAGGAATACGCTGGTCGCACCGCAACGCCTGCAACTTCTGCAGAATAAATAAGAAACGCGACACGTCAGAGGCAGCGTATAAATTAGAAATGCGTCGCGCCAGAAACGGCGTATAAGTAAGAAACACCACGACAGAGGTGGCGAAATATCACGATAGAGGCAGCAATAAAAAGCGATATTACAGGTAATACAAATTCCCTTGAAGAAAAACTGGCTTTTGCAAAAGAATTGGGTTCTATAGTGCAAATAGGTATTGTGGTTGAGGATATAGATACGGTAAAGCAGGGCATGCGCACCGTGTTTGGCTTAGAACCTGATGCTGGTGGAGAATCGCTTTATCGGAACTGCCTCTATCGAAACAAAGATCAAACGGTAGATACTCTGGTAGTTTCTGCGTTCTATAATTTTTTCAATATCCAGCTGGAATTTTTACAACCTGTGGGGGATACCCAAACGGTATGGCGCGATTATGTATCTGAGTCTTTAGTCGTTTGCGCCTAAAAATGCATTCATTATGGTGGATACAATCGATATAACTATGGCTGCTACAAACCCCGATCCAAATGAGGCAATTTCTAGGCCTGCGCCGAATAAGGCCGTGCTAATACCTGCAGCAAGGTAAAGCAAAAGCGTATTGATGACCAGATAAAATACTCCCAAAGAAATAATAGTTATAGGTAGGCCTACTAACTGCAAAATAGGCTTAATGGTCATGTTAAGAAGTGCGATTACAAGTGCAACAATGAGAATGGATCCCCAAGCTGCTCCTGCTCCTATAACATTAATGCCGGGGACAAGCCATGCAGCAACGGCAACCGCAACAAAAATAGCTATGGTACGTAGAATGAATTGCATGGACAAACTCCTCTATTCAAGCGTTCGTTTACAATAAGAACGCTATCAAAGAACTATTTCTTTTCGCAACGGTTCTGGGTTAATTGTTGCTAGTTGGTAAAAGAGAGAGGCAGTACATGATCGTCACGGTCGAGCAAACGATTCAGGAACATGCCCTTTTTGGGGCAGCGACACCCGTGGTGCTTATGGTTTCGGGCGGTTCAGACTCTACGGCGCTTGCGTATCTGATGCATGATTTACATCAGCGCAATTTGGTAGGACAACCTGCTATCTTGCATGTAAACCATAAACTTCGCGGGAGTGACGCCGACCAAGATCAGGTATTTGTGCAGCGGTTGGCAGAAAAGCTTTCCATACCTTTTTTTGCGTGCGAGATAGACGTAGCTGCTCTTGCAGAAGAAACAGGCGGAAATGTGGAAGCAATTGGTCGCAGTGAGCGCTACGTTGCAGCTCAGCAGGCGCTTGAAAGTCTATGCCGCCATGAAATGGTGCCTATATCTGAAGGGCGCATTGTGACGGCGCATACGCAAGATGATAGGGTGGAAAATTTTTATATGCGTTCTATCGTGGGAACGGGTCCTGGTGGTTTTCGTTCGATGCTCTATCGTAATGGTTCCATTGTTCGCCCCTGTTTGGATGTTTCGCGTGAACAGCTGCGCGAGTATCTAAGATCCCTTCCCGATGACGCGGTGGTAACAGATACAGAAGGTCATCGCTGGCGCGAGGATGCCACCAACGCTCATACCGATCGTTTTCGTGCGTATGTTCGCCATGAAATAATCCCTAAAGCAAAAGCTCGCAATGCTCATTTGCTGGATACCCTTTGTCGCACTATGAACTTAATTGCGGATGAAGATGACTACTTGGATGATCTTGCACGTCAAGCTGCGCAAGAACATCTTGAATGGATTGGTCAAGCAGATACTGCCGAATGGGATGGCTGCTTGTTTAAGCCAACGTTTGGTAAGGTGGCGCGCCCCCTACAGCGTCGTGTGGTGTTGGCGGTATTGGAAGTATTTGCCGGGCAGGATGCACGCATAGAGTCTTCAGCAATAGAAACGTTTCTTTCCGCTTTCGATGCTAAAGGCAATCCGATAAGTGGGTTTGTTGCTAACATTCAAGGCGATCTTGCCGTAAGCGCCAATAAACGGGGCGTTTTGCTGGAACCCATGGCGTGCTTTCGTGCCCGTCGTAAACCGAACAAAGCAGAAAACTAAGGAGTATATATGGCAACCGTATCAATTCCGGTCAATGTAATACTTGCATCAAAAAGCCCTCGTCGAAAGCAATTACTTGAAGATGCGGGTGTGAAGTTCACGGTATTTACGGGTTCTTCTGAGGTTGACGAATCGCTTGAACCGGATTTACGAGCCCAGCCTGCGGAAGCGGTAAAGAAGCTTGCCGAACGTAAAGCCGGTGCCGTGGTGCAAGAAATTTTGGCGCAAAACCCTGTGGGATTGGGAATTATTATCGGTGCCGATACAACGGTTGTTCTTGATGGGGAAATGTTTGGAAAGCCTTATAGCGCCGATCATGCGCGAGAAATGCTCGGTCGCCTTTCGGGAAGAACCCATGAGGTTATTACGGGTGTTTCGGTGTGGATGGTTCTTTTGAATGAAACGGAAGAAAACGGCGGCGATGGTAAGGTTTCGCTCGCATTTCGATCCTTTACTGAATCGAGTTTTGTTACCTTTAAGGAGCTTTCCAAGGAAGACATTAATGCCTATGTTGCAACAGGGGAGACTATCGACAAAGCCGGAGCCTATGGCATTCAAGGCAAAGGGGGCGCTTTGGTAGAAAAATATGAAGGCGATTACAACAATATTGTGGGCCTTCCGGTGGATACGCTTCTGAAAAACTTTCCTGATATCTTAAAAGAAGCCATCGAGGCAGAGGTAGCGGAAAAGGATTAAGCAAAAGAAGTGATAGAACGGTGAAGATTTACTGCAAAACGATAACAGCAGTATTTCATATTTAACGTGCTAAGCCTGCTTTTGTTACACTAAGCGTCGTGTATTTGTGGACAAAGTGCCTAGAGAGGGAAAAGAGGCTTGTCGTGGAACAACATCCCGATTTGGATAGAGTTCTTTTTACTGAAGAAGAAATTCGTAATCGTGTGAAAGAGCTCGGTGCGCTTATTACCCAGGATTATGCAGGGAAAAGCATCGTAGTTATTTCGGTACTCCGCGGCGCGGCTATTTTTATGGCTGACCTTGTTCGTGAAATTAACTTGCCTATTGAAATGGACTACATGGCTATTTCTTCGTATGGAAATGGCGCAAAAAGTTCAGGTGTAGTGCGCATCTTGAAAGACCTAACCTGTTCTATTGAAGGCAGGCATGTGCTTATCGCGGAAGATATTTTGGATAGTGGTCTTACGCTTCGTTATTTGATGAAGAATTTAGAATCGCGCAATCCGGCTTCACTGCAAGTTGCCACACTGCTTCGCAAAGACACGCCCAATCAGGCCGATATTCCCTGCAAATATATTGGGTTTGAATGCCCCGATGAATTTATTGTGGGTTATGGTCTTGATTATGCAGAACGGTATCGAAACTTACCCTGTATTGGAGTTTTGAAACCGGGAATAATTGAGTAAAATCAACAATGGTTTAGAGGTAGTGGTTTATAGATGTAAGCCATGAGGTCCGAACCACGAAATGCGAATTGTAAGTTCAAGCTGCGAAGCGCGAACAAAAAGCTTCTGGCATGAGTGAAGGGCTTCTGGGCATCTATAAACGTTGAAACTATACATGAGGTTATTGGAAGATAAGGAATAAAACACTTTATGTCACAAACTCCCAATCCGAAAAACCCCAAAACACCAAAGGGGAATAATCCGAAAGGGTTTAAGCAGCCCAATCGAACCAATATGGTCACTATCGTGGTGTTCATTATTATTGGTATTTTCTTTATGTTCATGATGGCACGCACGATGACATCGGCTACGGGCGTTACTCAAACCGATGAACTGCAGACCTCAGAATTCATGCAGGCGGTAGAACAGGGTCGCGTAAATACGGCAGTGTACGATACCGGTTCTTATACCATTACGGGTAGTTACTATCCTGCTTCTACAGCAGGCGGTGTTTCGGCAGATGCTTTTAATGAAGCATTCGATGCACTGAATTCTGAGCTGGGAACTATGAATAACGGTTCCGCTCGTTTAAATATTGTGAAAACCCAACAGCTTGCTATTGCAAACCTTGGTTCAGAACATAACTACACCGTTACCTGGGTTGGGCAGGATTCCTTAGGTCAGCTTATGGCGGCAAATCCTGAAATTCAGTACAGTGTTCGCCTTGCTTCGCCTTGGGGTTCTATTCTTGCTTCCATTTTGCCAATTCTGATTATTGCCGGTTTGCTTCTGTTCTTCTTCTCGCAGATGAATAAGGCCAACAATTCTCAGATGTCTTTTGGTAAGGCTAAATCGAAAGACTATGTAGAAGAACATCCTGATGTTAAGTTTTCCGATGTGGCGGGCGTTGATGAAGCCGTAGAGGAAATGCAAGAAATTAAAGACTTCTTGGAAAATCCAGCGAAGTATCAATCCTTAGGCGCAAAAATCCCTCGTGGTTGTTTGCTGGTGGGCCCTCCGGGTACTGGTAAAACCTTGCTTGCCCGCGCGGTTGCAGGCGAAGCGGGTGTACCCTTCTTTAGCATTTCTGGTTCAGACTTTGTAGAAATGTTCGTTGGTGTGGGTGCTTCTCGTGTTCGTAATTTGTTTAAGAAAGCAAAAGAAGCAGCACCTTCCATTATCTTTATTGACGAAATTGATGCCGTAGGTCGTCAGCGTGGTGCTGGTCTTGGTGGCGGTCATGATGAACGCGAACAAACTTTGAACCAGTTGCTGGTAGAAATGGACGGCTTTGAAGCTAATGATTCGGTGGTATTGATTGCTGCAACGAACCGCGCTGATGTTCTTGACCCTGCGCTGCTGCGTCCTGGTCGTTTTGACCGTCAGATTGTGGTTGACGTTCCCGACGTTAAGGGCCGCGAAAAGATTCTGAATGTCCATGCTGCCAATAAGCCACTGGATGACGATGTGGACTTGGTAAGCTTGGCAAAATTGACCCCAGGTTTTTCTGGCGCCGACCTTGCGAACTTGCTTAACGAAGCCGCTATTCTTACAGCGCGTCGCAATAAGCGCATTATTTCTAACAAGGAAGTTCAGGATTCCATGGAGCGTGTTATTGCAGGTCCTGAACGCAAGGGTCGTGTTCTGGACAAACAAACGCGTACTACCATTGCTTACCACGAATCGGGTCATGCGTTGGTGGGGCATTTGCTTAAAAATGCCGATCCTGTGCATAAGATTTCAATTATTTCCCGTGGTCGCGCTTTAGGTTATACGCTGTCTATTCCTGATGAAGATAAGGTTTTAAATAGCCGTAATCAGATGCGCGATGAACTTGCGGTATTTTTGGGTGGCCGTGTAGCAGAAGAACTGTTCTGCGAAGACATTACGACCGGCGCTTCTAACGACCTTGAACGAGCAACAAAGATGGCGCGTTCGATGGTTACCAATTACGGTATGAGCTCCGAGTTGGGTGTTCAGGTATTTGGTCAGCCTAACCATGAAGTATTCTTGGGCCGCGATTATGGCAATACGCAGGATTACTCCGACGATACGGCACGTCGCATCGACGATGAAGTGGCACGCATTATGAAGGAAGCCCACGATCGTGCCGAAGAGATTCTATCTTCTCGTCGCGACCAGATGGATTTGATGGCTTCTGTTTTGCTTGAGCGTGAAACCATCGACGGAGAAGCATGTCAGGCTTTGCTTAATAATCGTTGGGATGAATACTTGCAAAAGGAAAAACAGGAAGAACAGGCAAAGAAACTGGCAGAAGTTTCTGGCGATGCCGCAAATACTCATCAAAATGGCGGACAGAACGATGCTGGATCGGGAGATTTCCCTGCCCCTACTGGTCAGCCCGCAGTCCCCGCAGCTACTCAGAATGGTCAGCCTATGATGCCTGCATCGGCTGATTCGGTACCAGCGGTAAATAAGACAAATCAGCATACGCAGTTACCCCCTTCGGCGACGAATCCTTCTCGCCCTAGGCGTCCGATGCCTATTGATTTGGTTACAGTTCGCCATGAAGAAACCGAACAAGGTGCTTCTGATGGTTTGCAACCTGCGCAACCACAGCAGCCTGGACAGGTCCAGCAGCCGGCACAACCCCAGCAACCTGCGCAGTCGCAACAGGTTCAGCAACCTGCGCAACCACAGCAGGCTCAGCCTGCACAGCCGCAGCAACCAGCTGCACCTAATTCTGCTCCACAGTCTCCGTTTACTGGTGACAGCCAGGAAGGAAACGATCAGAATAACACTACGCCTCGCGCATAACTATTGTGCATAAAGTGCCGGTGCGTAACGTTTAAGGCTCTAGCACGCAGTAGATATTGTTGAGGTAGTAATAGGATTACGATTGATATATGCCCCGAGCAAATGCTCGGGGTTTTTTGGAGGAATGACGTATGATTTGGTGCTGCGGTTCGTATTCGTTTGATTCGCGAACCCCGGTAATAATGGGGATACTCAATGTTACGCCCGATTCATTTTCTGATGGCGGATCATACGCTTCGGTTGATGAAGCAGTTGCTGCAGGGCTTAAGATGGTCGAAGAGGGAGCCTTGCTTATTGATGTGGGGGGAGAATCAACGCGTCCCGGTGCAAGCCCAGTATTAATTGAAGAAGAGCTTGCTCGCGTAGAAGAAGTGGTACGCCGCCTTGCCGCAGAAGGCGTGTGCGTTAGCATTGATACGCGCCATGCCGAAGTTGCTAAGGCCTGTGTTGAAGCAGGTGCAAGCGTCATTAATGACGTAACGGGTTTTCGCGATCCGGAAATGGTACGTGTTGCCACATCCTGCGATGCTGGTTTAGTGGTAATGCATATGCAGGGCGATGATCCGCGTACCATGCAGGATGAACCCCACTATGATGATGTGGTTGATGAAGTTGCTTCGTATTTGAAGAATCGTGCGGAATTGTTGGAACAGGTAGGGGTTGCGCGTGAGCGCATCTGCTTGGATCCTGGTCCTGGTTTTGGTAAAACTGCTAAGCAAACCATACAGCTTATGCGCAACTTTCAGGAATTTGCACGCTTAGGGTATCCGCTCATGGTGGCGGTTTCGCGTAAAAGCTATATCGGATATGCCTATCATGTAGATGACCCAAAAAAGCGTGACGATGCTTCGGCGGCAGAGGCACTTTTGGCTTGCGAGCTGGGTGCTTCGGTAATACGTACTCATAATGTTCCTCTTACGGTTACTTCAGTAGAGGAAAACTTGCGCCCTTATGTTTTTATCGGTATGGGTTGCAATGTGGCGTTGGTGGCCAATGAAGGGGAAGAGCTTGAGGGCAAAAAGGCAATGCTTAATCAGGCAATTTCTGACATGTGTATGCTGCCTGACTCTCAAATTATTGATGTTTCTAGCTTTTATGAAAGCGAACCAGCTTATTTTGAAGACCAGGATACTTTCGTTAACGCGGTTGTGTTATTGCGTACTGGGTTGCCTCCTCAAGAATTACTTCGGTATTTGCAAGCAATTGAGCAGAGCCTAGGCCGAGTGCGCGAACAGGAAAACGGTCCTCGTACCTGCGATTTGGATATTCTTGATTATCAGGGGTATGTGTGTGACCACGAAATTCTTACCCTTCCTCACCCTCTGTTGCACGAACGCGACTTTGTAGTGAAACCTTTGTTAGAGATTGCTCCTCGTCATGAATTGGCTAATGGTGTGCAGGTTACTCTAGATCAGGTTTCGGTAGGTAAGGCATGGAAGTGCTAAAACAAAAGCGATTTTATGCCAATAGCAATAAGCACTATGCCACCAATAATGGTTGCGCGTTCGCCTAAAGCATTGCCAAAACGGCGACCGATTATTAAGGCAATTCCACAGGTTAGGGCGGTGGTAAGCGCAATAAGTGCTGCTGCAAACACAACATTTACTGAAAGAGCGGCAAAGCTTACGCCAACTGCAAGCGCGTCAATGCTTGTTGCGATAGCTTGTAGTATTAGAACAGGCAGGGTGAGTATCTGACCTTTCGAGATGGGTGCGTTTGCGGTGTCCGCACTTCGATTGAATGCGGAATCATTTTCTGAAGAGGGAGAATGAGTTTCATCCTCTTCATGAAACGCATCCCAGATCATCTTAGTGCCAATAAAACCTAAAATGGCAAAGGTGATAATGCCGGCGTATTGCGATATAACATCGCTTACCAAGCGTCCCAAAAAATAACCTATGCACGGCATAAGTCCCTGAAAAAGGCCAAAAGCAAGCGGCATAGCAGCATTTCGAGCTTTTGAATTGCCCTGGTACATAAAGGTATTTGATATGGTTACGGCAAACGCATCCATGGAAAGCGCTAATCCTAGGAGTACTATTTCGGTGACGCTCACATCAATCCTTTCTTCGCAACCTGAACACTATACGGCAAATAAGAGCGCAGAGAAACCAGCGGACAGAATACGGTGAACAAACGGTAAGAAGGTGGGTCAAGTGCCGTTTGTAGTGAATTGGGTAGCGTTTCGTGCGATGCCGTGGCATAATAGCGCGTGCTTTAGAGAGAGGCCGAGGGCGGTCAGTACATCAAAGTATATAAAGCGCTTTAAAGGATAAGGAATGACAGACCAAAAAACATCGGTAACCTTTTCAAAGGGTTCTTTACGTGAAGAGCGTCCTTCCCAGCCAAACAAAAAGGGAGATGCACGCACGGCACGCATGGGAACAGGTTCAATTCCAAAACTTATTATGGAATTCGCCATTCCTTCTATTGTGGGTATGTTGGTCAATGGTGCCTACAATGTCATCGACTCCATCTTCCTGGGCCAAGCTATGGGAGAAATTGGTCTTTCGGTTGCTACTGCAGCTATGCCTTTAATGACTATCTTTATGGCGCTCGCTATGCTTATTGGTAATGGCGGTAATGCGCTTGCAGCCTTGCGTCTTGGTGAAGGCAACAAAGCGGCAGCTGAAAAAAGCTTAGGGAATACCGTTTGTTTAGGTATCGTTGCTGCGCTCTTGGTGGCAATCCTTATTCATATTCCGCCTTGTGTAGAAGCCATTCTTACTCTTTCAAGCGTAACGTCGGAAATTCGAGATTACACCTATTCGTTTATGTATATTTTGGCGTTGGGCTTCATATTTCAGCTTATTGGCATGGGTGTTAATAACTTTATTCGTACGGCAGGTGCTCCCAATCGCGCTCTAGCTACTATGGTTATTGGTACTATTTCCTGCATTGTTTTGAATTATCTATTCGTACTGGTATTTGGGTGGGGTGTCGTAGGAAGTGCGTTGGCTACCGTATGTGGTCAGGCTATTTCGTGTGTATGTGTGCTGTGGTACTTCCTGTTTACCAAAGATGTTGCCTTTAGGTTGTATGCTCGCAATTTGAAGCTTGATGCAGAAGTGGTCGGTCTTATTATTTCTTTGGGCGCGGCAAGCTTTATTATGCAGCTTGCTATGTCGGTCATTAATTTCTTAGTCAACTATTTGCTGGTTTTATACGGCGGTCAGTCTCCTTTAGGGGCTGAAGCGGCACTCGCATCCATTGGCGTGGTGCAGCGTTGTGCAATGTTTACCGTGTTGCCTCTCATTGGTATCGCCGTGGCAATTCAGCCTTTGTTGGGATACAACTACGGAGCAAGTTTAATTTCTCGCGTACGAAGCACGCTGGGTTACGGCATTTTAATTGCCACTATTATGGGCACCATAATGTGGGCGTTACTCCATATTTTTGCGTTTGATATTGTTTCGTTCTTCGGTATTCGCGATGATGCATTGCGTGAATTTACGGTGTTCGCTCTTAATGTTCAGGTGCTCGTATTGCCGGTGGTTGGCATGCAAATTGTTACTTCGAATTATTTTCAGGCAACGGGCCAGCCTATGAAATCGGTAATTTTATCGCTCACTAGACAGGTGTTGTTCCTTATTCCGCTCTACATCGTGCTTCCTATCGTGCTGCCGTATATTGCACCTGGTCTTACCAGTTTGGATGCTCTGTACTTCGCGGTTCCTATTGCCGATATTTTGGCCATTATTACTTCGCTTATATTTATTTTCTTTGAACTAAAGCGCTTGCGTGGAATAGAAGCAGGAACGGTGAAAGCAAAATTCGGGAAAAAGAGTGCCTAGTGTAGCGTATCTAAGAAAGAGTGCTTAGTGCATCGAAAAAAGAGCACATCGAAAAAAGAGTACCTAGTGCATTGAAGGGAACGACATGGTAAACACCGCGCCTCCCTCAGGCGCGTTAAAAGCGGTAACGGTTCCATCAAAATCTTCAACAATTTCTTTAACGATTGCTAATCCCAATCCGGCACCACCACTGTTGCGTGCGCGAGATAAATCTCCACGGTAAAAGCGTTTAAACAGCAATACAGGGTCAATATCACCTATGCCGCAGCCATCGTCCTTTACGGCAACAACCGAAGTGTCGTTAATGCCTGAAAGCAGTATGCGCACATGTCCGTTTTCTTCAACGTGGCGAATAGCGTTATCAACCAAGTTGATAAGCGCCTGCTTTAAGCGGTCTTCGTTTGCCAGAATATCGGGTGCTGCGCCCTCAATGCTTAAGGTGACATTTTTATCTTGAGCGATAGGCTCAAGCATATCGACTACATCTTTGGCTACCGTTTCGATATTGACACGTTTTAAGGCATAAGCAGGTACGCCTTCTTTGGCGTGCTGAAGGGCTAGTAATCCATTGGTAAGCTTTTTCAGACGATCTGCTTCGGTAAGAATGATTTCGCAAAAATGCTCACGGGTGGATTGAGGCATATCAGGATCAAGCATAAGCTCTGCATTGCCACTGATAGCGGTAAGAGGAGTGCGGAATTCATGAGCTACATCGCTTACGAACGTATCTTGTCGTTCGTTGAGCGCCTTAAGCTCTTCTACGCGGGTGCTGTAGATGCGATTAAATTCGTTAATGCTTTCTGATAAATCGTCAACTTCACGCATAACGCCTGTTGGAGCAAAGACAATGCTGGCATCGCCCGCCTTTGAAGATTGAACCTTCCGAACCAGTTCAGTAAGGGGGCGACTAATAAAATGAGCGATGAGCAGACTTAAGAAGTAACATATGCATCCGGTAGGGATAATGGCAAGCAATAACGCGCGCGGACAATCAAAAACAAAAATTGCCACAAGTGCTGTGATAGCGCACGCCAAAATAGCCAAGAGGGTAGCAAGAAAGGAAATATGCGTAAAAAGACGCATAGGTTTTTCTTCTCTTGGTTGGTTGGCGCGAGGCGCTTCGGTGGTTCGTGGCATAGGCTACTTCTCTTTTGCGATAGCTCTTGATGGTACAGATAAAACAGACTGCCAGTACGATTCATCACGATGGCACCCATTAGGGGGGTGCTGCGTTACTGGAGCGACCTGAGGGACGTTGCGTGATTGGGTGACCTTCAGGGGATGCTGCAGTAATTAAGGCATCCTTTAAGGGGTACTGCTATCGTTATTTTTTGAAACGATAGCCGTAACCTCGTACTGTTTCGACCAGTTTAGGGTCATATCCTGCCGCTTCAATTTTATCGCGCAAACGTTTGATATGGGTATCAACCGTTTTAGTTTCCGTAATAAATTCCCAGTTCCATGCGTCGTGAAGCAAATCTTCACGCGAAACCACCTTGCCCGCATTGCGCATAAGGCAGGCAAGAAGTTCAAATTCTCGGGGCGTAAGATCGATAGGTCCCTTATCGCCTTGTGCTACATGGGTGTCTTCATTAAGGGTGATGCCGCCAGCGGTTATTTCGTTTCCGGAAACCATGTCGCTTCCTTGGCTTCTACGTAGTAAAGCGCGGGTGCGTGCCAAGAGTTCACGAACCCCAAAGGGTTTTGCCAAGTAATCGTCTGCCCCTAATTCAAGGCCTACCACCTTGTTAAGTTCGGTATCGCGCGCCGAAAGAAACAGGATAGGGGTGGACATTTTTGCGCGAATACGACGGCATAATTCGTAGCCATCAATACCAGGAAGCATGATGTCTAAAATAAACAAATCGAAGTGCTGTTGTTCAATTTTACGCAGCGCTTCTTCGCCATCGGAAGCAATTTCGGTTTGGTAGCCTTCCTTTTGCATGGCATAACTTACAAATTCAGTAATTGAAGGCTCGTCGTCAACAATAAGAATGCGAGCAGGCGTATTTTCCATACGATCACCCTCCAACTAGTATTATTAAACGCTTCATAAGTAAAGCTCGTATATATCACCCTCAATAGTATGGTAGCATTCGCAGGTAGTGCATACTTTGAAAGGGACTGTCAGAAATATGTTACTTGCAATAGACGTGGGAAACACACAAACCGTCCTCGGCATCTATGATAATGACAAGCTTGTTCATATGTGGCGCGTCGCTACTAATGTAGATCATACCAGCGATGAACTTCGAATTAAGCTTCATACTTTAATGATGGCAGAAGGTCTTGAGTATTCTCATATTGATGGAGCCATTTTGGCTTCGGTGGTACCTGCTTTAACTCATAACTGGGAAAAAGCTTGTTGCCGTTCGTTTGAGGTAGAAACGTTAGTGGTTTCGGCAGCGAGTGCCGGACATCTTATTAATGTTGATTTAGAAAAATTCCCCGAATTGGGGGCAGACCGTGTAGCAGATGCGGTAGCAGCGAAAAATCTTTATGGCGATCCAGTTATTGTGGTGGACTTCGGAACTGCAACCAATATGGAAATTATTGGCAAGGGCGGCATTTTCTTGGGTGGCATTATTGCTCCTGGCGTGGAATCGTCTATGCGTTCGCTTTTCACGCGTGCTGCACTGCTGCGTTCGGTAGAGTTGGAAGATCCCGGTACGGCCATTGGAAGCAGTACGGCTGAATGCTTGAAAGTTGGCATGGTGTATGGCGAAGCTGCTCGTGTTGATGGCTTGGTCGATCGGGTATTTGACCAGTTAGGCTACGAGGCAACCGTTGTTGCAACTGGTGGGTTGGCCCATCGCATCGCACCCCATTCAAAGCGTATTACCGAAATCAATCTTGAATTGACCTTACAGGGATTGCGCATGATCTATAACGAGCTTTCACGTTAGAATTTTTTATACACAAGCACAGTTTGCAGGTATAGGGCTTAGAATAGTCATTTTGCAAATTGATGCTCAAGTAACTTCAAAGCGAAGGAAGGTAGGCTTACATAATGCTGAGCGATATCGAAATTGCACAAGCGACTGAACCGCGCGACATTACCGAAATTGCCGAAAAGGCAGGAATTAATCCCTCATATTTGGAATGTTACGGTCGTTCAAAAGCCAAGGTAGATTACAACTTGCTTCGCAATGAAGCCCATGAGTCAGGTAAACTTATTCTGGTTACCGCCATTAACCCCACTCCTGCCGGTGAAGGTAAGACCACCACGACAGTAGGCTTGGGTGATGCCTTGTCTCATTTGGGTAAGAAAACCGTTATTGCTCTGCGCGAGCCTTCCTTGGGCCCTGTCTTCGGTATTAAGGGTGGCGCTGCAGGTGGCGGTTATGCCCAGGTAATTCCTATGGAAGATATTAACCTGCACTTCACGGGCGACTTCCATGCTATTGGTGCGGCAAATAATTTGCTTGCTGCTTTGCTGGATGCTCATATTCATAATGGTAACGAACTAAACATTGATGTTCGTCGCATTACTTGGAAGCGCGTTGTGGATATGAACGATCGTCAGCTGCGCAACATTGTGTGCGGATTAGGTGGTAAGGCCAACGGCGTGCCTCGTGAAGATGGTTTTGATATTACGGTTGCTTCTGAAATTATGGCAATTTTCTGCTTGGCTACGTCTATTACAGACTTAAAAGAACGCCTTGGCCGCATTGTGGTTGGCTATACGCGTGACGACAAGCCGGTTACGGCTCACGACTTGCATGCGGAAGGTGCTATGACCGCACTTTTGAAGGATGCCCTGAAGCCAAACTTGGTTCAGACACTTGAAGGCACTCCTGCTTTTGTGCATGGTGGTCCCTTCGCAAACATCGCTCATGGCTGCAATTCCATTATGGCAACGCGTATGGGTCTTGCTCTGGGTGACTATTGTGTTACGGAAGCAGGCTTCGGTGCAGACTTAGGTGCTGAAAAGTTCCTGGACATTAAGTGCCGCCTTGCGGGTATTCAGCCTGATGCAGTTGTTGTGGTAGCAACGGTTCGTGCACTGAAGAATCACGGTGGCGTTCCTAAAGATCAACTGAATGAAGAAAACCTTGAAGCATTGGAAGCTGGTCTTCCCAACTTGCTTCAGCACGTGGAAAACATCACGAAGGTTTATAAGCTTCCTTGCGTGGTTGCTATCAACGAATTTCCAACCGATACGCAGGCAGAAATTGATCTGGTTCGTGCAAAGTGTCAGGAATTGGGCGTTAACGTGGCGCTTTCCCAGGTTTGGGCAAAGGGTGGCGAAGGCGGCGTAGAGCTGGCAGAAGAAGTACTTCGCCTGTGCGAGCAGCCAAGCAACTTGGAATTCGCCTATGAAGACGAACTGGGTCTTGCAGAAAAGATGGAAGCAATTGCTAAGCGTATCTATCATGCCGATGGCGTAAACTTCACGGCTGCAGCTAAGAAGCAAATCGCCCAGATTGAAGGCATGGGCTTTGCAAACATGCCCGTATGCATGGCAAAAACCCAGTACAGCTTCTCGGACGATGCTACGAAGTTGGGTGCACCTCGCAACTTCACCATTACGGTTCGCGAAGTAAAGGTGTCGGCGGGTGCTGGTTTTGTAGTTGCACTTACGGGTAACGTTATGACTATGCCAGGCTTGGGCAAGAATCCTGCAGCTTTCAAGATTGACGTAGACGAATCGGGTAAGATTTCTGGTTTGTTCTAGGAGTTAAAGCGATCTTGCGTTGATTGGATTTCGCGCTTTCGATGGTTTCGGGTAACTATCCATCGGGAGCGCGATTTTTTGTGAGTGCCTTCATATATAATGTGTTCCGCAAATTATCCTTTTAGTGGGAACTTTTCATGAGAAGGCCCTTGGGCTCTTTCGCTGGAGAGCTTTAGAGCGCCTTTTATGGGAAAGTTGCTGGGGGATTCCATAGGTAGGCTCCTGAGACACCCCTTGTAGGAAGATATAAGAAAATAGAAAGAACAATTTTGGTAGATCAAACATTTATTTCTGAAGTTGCAGCAGGAACTCCAACCCCTGGAGGGGGTGGCGCTTCGGCTTATTGCGGCGCCCTAGGTTCTGCTCTTCTTTCCATGGTAGGAAATTTAACTACGGGCAAGAAAAAGTATGCCGAGGTGGAAGACAAGGTTGTTGCGCATTTGCAGCAGCTTGAAGAAGTTCGCACGGAACTGATAGATTTGGTAGAAAAAGATGCACTCGCCTTTGCTCCTTTGGCAGATGCATTCAAGCTCCCGCGTGAAACCGAACAGGAAAAAGAATATCGCCATGGGGTAATTCAGGCCGCTCTTATTGATGCTATTGCGGTTCCGTTTGCCATCATGAATGCCTGCGATCGGGTTATTGAGCTAAGCGATTTTTTGGCTCATTTCGGAAACCGCAGTGCAATTTCTGATGTGGCTACGGGGGTTTCTTTCGCGGCGGGAGCACTTAAGGGTGCAGCGCTTAATGTATACGTTAATGCTGCAATGTTGGACGACCGTGCACTGGCGGCGCGGTATACTGATGAAGCGGACAGACTTATTACGGAAAGCGGTCGTCGCGCGGACGAGATTTACCACTACGTGTTAGAAGAAATCAGGTAACCATAATGACTCACGTTTTGCATTCCCGCCCTGTAACTGAAGCTATTGCGGATAACTTAGCTCACCGAATTGAACGTCTAAAAATTTTAGGCATTGAACCTACGCTTGCTTTGGTTCGCGTAGGCGCTCGTCCTGATGATTTGAGCTACGAACGCACGGCAGTTCGTCGTGCAGAGTCGTTGGGTATTACGACGCGTGTTTTTGATCTGCCTGAAACGGCTTCCCAGGAAAAATTGCTTCTGCAGCTTCGCCGCATTAATGGCGATTCTAAAATCCACGGTTGCTTGCTGTTCCGCCCTCTTCCGGAAAACATGGAAGAAAAGCTGGTAAGTGATGAACTTGCCATGGCAAAGGATATCGATGGTATTTCCACGGCTTCTTTGGGTGCGGTGTTTACGGATGCGGTAGAAGGATATGCACCTTGCACGGCGGAAGCGTGTGTAAAGATGCTGGATTTTTACAATATCCCTGTTGAAGGAAAGCACGTCGTAGTGGTGGGTCGTAGTTTGGTGGTAGGCAAACCAGTTGCAATGCTGTTGCTTCGTCGCAACGCAAGTGTGACCATCTGTCATTCTCGCACGACTGATTTGGCAGAAATTACCCATACGGCAGATATTGTTATTTGTGCAACAGGTCGTGCACGTGCGTACGATGCGCGCTATTTCAAGCCTGGTCAAGTTGTGCTGGATGTAGGCATTAACTTCGATAAGAACGGTAAGCTGTGTGGTGATGTTGATTACGATTCCGTTGAGCCAATAGTTGAGGCTATTACGCCTGTCCCAGGTGGTTTGGGCTCGGTAACTACTTCGGTAACGATGGAACATGTAGTAACCGCAGCAGAAAAGACTATTCGCTAGCAGCAGCGAAAACTGTATGGTGGTAGTTATAACGACGAAGATAGAACGACGGTAGTTATCCGGAAATGGCTGTATCTGTTTGTACTTGTTTCCTTAATGGGAGGCAAGTTGGCAGAACGGGTTCGGTGTCTTCGAATTTAAATACCGTGGTTACGTGATACACTCAAAGCGCTGATCTTTGTTCAGCGCTTTGTTTTTTACATGATTGAATTTATTCCGATGGAGTAGGTAACCCATGACCGATCAATGGATAGAAATTGCTATAACTGAATCGGCAAGCGAAACCAAGCAGGTAGCGTCGGCACTTGCTATGGTGGTCGGCCCTGGTGATGTTATTACTCTCGACGGCGATTTAGGTGCGGGTAAAACCCAGTTTACGCAAGGGATCGCTGAAGAGCTTGATATTGAAGGTCCGGTGACCAGCCCTACGTTTAACTTGGCAATTACCTACGATGATGGCTGTATGCCGCTTCATCATTTCGATTTGTATCGCCTGGAAAGCCCGGAAGAACTGGAAGATATAGACTTTTATGGCATCGTGGAAGGTGATGGGGTTTCTTGTATAGAGTGGGCCTCTAAGTTTCCTGATGATATGCCCGAAGATAGACTTGAAGTGTATTTGGAAGTAGCTCCAGAGGCAGTGCAGGGCAACGTACGTCGCATCAAGGCACGTGCTTTGGGATCTGCTGATCAACTGCTTGATTTCTGGCAGCAAGCATTGAAATAGAACGGAATCGTATGAAGGACTTTGTACTTGCTTTTGATACCGCAAACGAAATGATTTCGGTTGGTATAGGTCGTCTTGATTGTAAAGCGCACACTATCGAATTAGTGGCTTCGCAAGAAACTGAAGCCTTTCGCGCATCGAATGTGAAGCTGCTTCCAGAAATTGATACCCTACTTGCTGAAGCGGGAGTTTCTCGCGACCAGGTGGCGTGTGTGGTGTGCGGCCGTGGTCCTGGATCCTTTACGGGTGTACGTATTTGCATGGCAAGTGCAAAAGGTATTGCTATTGGGCTTGGCGTGCCGCTGTTTGGCGTTTCCACCGCAGATGCTCAGGCATGGCAGCAGTGGGATGTTGGCGTGCGCGGGTTGGTTGTGGTTCTGGGTGACGCCATGCGCAAAGAAGTGTATCCTGTGCGCTATCGATTGAGTGATGAAGGGGTAGAACGCCTGAATTCAGATTTTGTGATGAAAGCAGCCGAACTGCCTGTGTGGTTGAGCGGCGCTTCTGAGGAAGAAACCCTTATTACGGGTGATGCCCTAAAGAAGTATTCCGACTATTGCGAAGGGCAGGGTGCCCTTGCGCAGGAATATTGTTACCCCACAGGAAAAGGTTTGCTTTTGGCGGCTCAGGCAGCCTGGCAGGCGGGGGAATTTGGTCTAGCCGCGCAAGCATATAATCAAGGCAATATTGGCGACCCTTGTGTGTTGCTTCCCGTGTACACTCGTCTTTCGGATGCGGAAGAGGCTGAACGTGCTAAGTTCGCCAAACAACAAGAGGTAAAACAGGTTAAACAGCAAGCGCAGCCTAATCCTTCGCAGCCTGCAACAATTCAGCAATCGATGCAAGCTGCGCCAGCGAAAACGTCAGGAATTGTTACAGGGTCAGTTGATACTCTGGACGAAAAAGACCTTACTACCGGTGTTCAGGGTGGCGCCGTAATTCGCTATCAACCTCTTAAAGCAGTGTGGGTCCCTGCGGTGGAGGCGCTTGAGGCTCAAGCAATGGGAAGCGATGCATGGCATGCTTCGCAAATCCTAGATGAGTTACCGCGGAGTGACCGTACCTGGTGGGCGGCGTACGAAATGAACGATTCTTCCAAGCGTGCGGTAAATCTAGAAGACGCAAAGCTTATAGGCTACGCGGGTGGTTGGATTGTTGATGGACAAGTTCAGGTACTCAAAGTAGCGACGAATCCTGCCTATCGTCGTCGCGGAATTGCCCAAGAGCTATTGGCTCATATTGCGCGCGATGCACGCGACTTAGGCGCAAATGAAATGACTCTTGAAGTGCGTGCTTCAAGCACGGGTGCTCATGCATTCTACGAGCGACTGGGCTTGCAACGTATAGGGGTTCGTCCTCGTTATTACTCCGATAAAGAAGATGCGGTTATTTACACGGGTCCACTTCCTTTGGCTGAACACGATGTAGCAGGTATGGAGCTGCGTCTCAATGATGCCGTAAAGGCAGCGCAAGCAACTGTTGAAGCTCATGAGTCTAACTTCAGCGATGTGACTAAGGTAGTGGATTCTGAAGAACGTCAACAGGGATGTTCTTCAGATGCTTTTGCTTCTCAATCTCACAACTCTGCTAGTCATCTGCAAATCCAAGGCAAGCTCATTCTTGCTATTGAAACATCGTGCGATGAAACAGCTGCCGCACTTATTGATGAAGCGGGTACCATTGTTTCTGATGTGGTGGCATCACAAATTGATTTTCATTCCCGTTTTGGTGGCGTGGTGCCTGAAATTGCAAGCCGTAAGCACATTGAAGCCATTGGTGGGGTAGTACAGGAATGCTTAGAGCAAGCGCGCATTCGTACGAACAAGGCGGACTTAACTTGGCAGGATTTGGCGGCGGTATCAGTTACGTATGCGCCGGGTTTAGTTGGTGCACTGGTGGTCGGACTTGCGTTTGCTAAGGGACTTGCTTGGGCAGCGGACAAGCCTCTTATTGGGGTGAATCATTTGGAAGGCCATCTGTATGCGAACAAGCTGGCCCGTCCTGACATTGAGCCACCTATGGTGGTGTCGCTGGTTTCGGGTGGCCATACCATGCTGGTTCATGTAAAAGACTGGGGCAACTATGAAACCATGGGTACTACCTTAGATGATGCGGTGGGAGAAGCCTTCGATAAGGTGGCTAAAGCTATGGGCTTGGGCTATCCAGGAGGTCCGCTTATTTCTAAACTCGCAGAAAAGGGTAATCCGAAAGCAATTCAGTTCCCTCGTGCGCTTATGCATTCGGGTGACTTGCAGTTCTCGCTTTCTGGTTTAAAGACATCGGTTATGACTTACTTACAAAAAGAAAAGCAAGCAGGTCGTGACGTAAATCAATCAGATGTAGCGGCAAGTTTCCAGGCAGCAGTTATTGATGTGCAAGTTGCAAAAGCTAAAACAGCGCTCGAAGAAACGGGTGCTAAAGAATTTTGTCTTGGGGGTGGCGTGGCAGCTAATCCCGAATTGCGTCATGCCTACGAAGAAATGTGTGATGAAATGGGCGTGCGTTTAACTATGCCGCCGCTTTCAGCATGTACCGATAATGCTGCCATGATTGCACTGGTGGCGTTGGATCGCTATAAAGCAGGCAAGTTCTTTAGCTTGGATTGCGATGTCGCCGCCCACGCCTCGCTTGATGATGCGTATTAATATTTTCTTTGCAATAGGAGCCGCCCATTTAGAGCGGCTCAGTATAGTGAACGTATTGCTTGTTTCGTTGGTCTATTCAATCACATACGCTGCAACAATTTCAGCGCAGTAGACGGTGTGAAAATCGCGAAAGCCGTTTTCGTCAGCGGGATAGTTTTTCTCAAGCGTTTCTTCGTTAAGTGCGCTTAAATCCTGGTTCTGCACATAGCAAATCTTGCATTCAAGCGTAAGCGGGAGTTCGCGAACACCGGGTGCGGAAACCACTTCGGGCTCTTCGAGGGTTAAGCCAAGTTCGGCAATTTTATCCATGTCACGACCAGATTTAGATCCGCACACGGCGGTAATTTTCTTATCGAATTCGCCAACAGGAATATTGACCGTAAATTCACCGGTGGCATCTAAGAATTCCTTCGTAAAACGATTCTGGCGAATGAAAGCGGTAAACAAAGGCTTGTGCCATTCAATGCCAAGGGTACCCCAGCTAATGGTCATGGCATTTACGCGGTCACCGTTTTTCGTGGTAAGCAAAACACCATTCTTAACGCCTTGCATAATTTCAGATGCGTGTTCAATGGGATCAATTGCGCGCTTCATTGGTTCCTCGATTCCTCGGGTTGATTTTCAAAACAGAGTGTAGCGCAAACTTCCATGAAACGGTAAGGCACACTTAAGGTTGCTGTTAGGTTGCACGCGTATTGTTTAAGTGTCAAAGAAAAAGAGGCGTGGCAATAAGTAAAGAGGTGCAACCATGAATGCAAGATTAATAAAGCTGTTTGGAATTTTTGCCCTATCGGTTGTGCTGGTGTTTTTGGAAGGGTTGCTTCCCGAACGCCGCAGTGCAAAACGTAATTAGCGAAGTCAGCTGCTCATCATAAGAAATCGTCGAGCAAGTATTTAGATGGTGATGCGGCCTATTACGCAGCTTGCTCAACAAAGTAATTTGATGCCCGATACCTCTACGAAAGCGAGGGAAGTAACTATGGACAACAAACAGGGAACAGTTGCAGGATTGCTTTCCTGCGCAGTAATTCTTGCTATAGCAGTTTTTGTTCTTGTGACTGGCGGCGGACTATAGTGTGTTTGTTCTTATGAGCGGTGGTGGGCTGTAGATTAATCCTTATACGCGATATGTACTGCCGCCACTCCAAAGGTAACATTGGTGTATTCCACGCGTGAAAAACCTGCATCTTTCAGCATCTTAGTAAAGCCTTCCTGGTTCGGGAAGGCTTTAATTGATTTTGCCAAATATACAAAGCCCGATGCGTCACCCGTAACAATCTTGCCCCATGCAGGAATGCCCCAGCGCAAATAAATACGGTAACCCAAACGCATAAGGGGGTTAGGGGGAGTGGAAAACTCCAGCACGCACAGCGCACCACCAGGCTTTAAAACGCGATACATTTCCGATAGTGCACGTTCGCGCTCAGGCATATTGCGAATACCGTAGGACATGGTAAGAATGTCGAAGGACTCATCTTCGTAGGGAATATCCTGACCGTCTACCACTGCAAGCTCAACAGGAACCCCTTTGGCTTCACCTGCATTAAGACGGGCCTGTGCTACCTCAAGCATAGCGGGCGTATAGTCGGAAAGCACGATGGAGGCGGGTGGCTTTTGGGCGCATGCGGTAAAGGCCACATCTCCTGTGCCACCTGCGATATCCAGCAGGCGTGATTGCGAGGTAATAGGCGACTTGTCAATTAAGGTGCGCAACCAGCTGCGGTAGCGACCAAAGCTGGAAAGCGCATTGAAACGTTCGTATTTCCAGGCAATATCGGTAAAAATTTGCTTGACGCGTGTTGAAGAAAGTTCAGCAGGAGCATCTTCGCCTGTGGCGGTGTCGATGGAGTGGGCTGCGGGAACGTCTTTATCAGCTGCATTATCAATAGAGTGTACGGCCTTGTGCGCTTCTTTCGAATCTATAGTCATAAGGTATGGGTTTCCTTTTCTGTTTCATATAATGCGCTTATTTTAGCGCCCTTTGCCGTATTCACATATCCAAGTACTGTGAATCGTGGTGAATTAACTAAGAATAAAACGCTTAAATGCTATCATGACTAAGAATTATTGGGTCAGGAGGATAAGCATGTTATTGTGCGCAAAATATATCGTTCCCGTTTCGTCCGAACCTATGGAAAACGGTGCGCTTCTTGTTCGTGATGGTGTTATTGCCGATATTGGCACAACAGAAATGATGCGTCTGCGCTATCCCGATGAAGAAGTTAAAGATTTTGGAATGGCGGCACTTACTCCTGGTTTTATCGACCTGCATGCGCGCGTTGAAGATGGCGTTTTTCGTGGTCTTGTGCAGGACTTGCCTTTTGTGGAATGGCGCAAGAATATCAACGATCTTCGTTCTCGTATCACGGAATCCGAAGCGTATGATTCAGCGTATTTAGGCTGTTTGGAAGAACTTTCGGCAGGTGTTACTACTATTGCCGATACCACTTCAACCGGTGCGGCAGTGTTTGCGGCTCGCGATTGCGGTTTGCGTGGCGTAATTTATCGCGAGGTTGGAGCAATTGATAAGCGCCTGGTTAATTATGCTATGAAAAAGATGGATAGCGATTTGGAAAAGTGGTCCCAGGTGGTGGATCCCGACCAAATTATGCTTGGTGTAGCGCCCGATCCGGTATACGAATGCCATCCAGAAATGTATCGTAGTGTAGCGCAGTATGCTGCTGATCATAACGATCTTCCTGTTTCATTGAAGCTTGCGGAAAGTAATGAAGAAGTTCGTTTTGTGCGGTACGGCGCAACAGCAGGTCTTGATATTACGGTTGATCATCGTGGATTTGTGGAGGTTCCGCCTTGGTTGCCTACTTCAGTAACTCCGGTTAATTATGTTTTGAACTGGGGATTGTTTGAGGCTAAAAATGTGATGATGCTCTACGGTGTTTGTGTCACCGAAGATGACGTTCGCCATATGCGCGACTACGATGTGGCAGTTGCTGTATGTCCCAGCTTAAGTGCCCAGTTAGGTATGGGCGTGGCCCCTGTAAGCGAATATTTGCGTTCGGGCTTACGTATTGGCTTAGGCACGGGTGCTCCTGCTTCGGTAAATTATCTCGACATGTTTTCTGAAATGCGCTTCGAGCTTATGGTTCAGCGTGCACTTAGTCGTGAATTCCTGAATTCGCAGACCCTTCTTGAAATGGCAACGCTTCGTGCTGCCCAAGTTTTGCGTATTGATGATAAGGTTGGTTCGCTTGAGGTGGGTAAATTGGCGGACATTGTTGCGATCGATTTATCGGGCTCCCATCAAACTCCTACGACCGATCCTGTTACTGCTGTGCTTGGCTCGGCCAGCAATAGCGATGTAATTATGACTATGGTAAATGGCAAAATTCTCTACGATGAGGGAAGGCTCCATGTAGGGGAAGGTGCCACCAAGGTTATTGCTCATGTTTTAGAAGTTCGTGGGCGTTTGCGTTCTTAAGTTTTCCTCTGGTCGAATCTTGAAGCAGAGAATAGGTGCTCTGCGTTAAGGTTTCCCACAACGAGAAAGAAGTTTTGGTTTATGGCCAACAAGAAACAAAAAATGACAGCAAAGCAGCTCAAAGAGCGCGAAGAACGTGCACTTGAGCGTCAGCGTAAAGCGCAAGAAAAGGCAGCTCGCAAGCAGTTTTTGTGGCGTGTCTTTGTAATTGCGGTATGCGTTATTTTGATTCTCGCTTTATCCCTTCCAACTATGGGACTAATGTTTCTGGGAGGTAACTAGCATTTCGACGTTGTTGTTTTGCGAGGCGCGCTTTTGGCAGATGATAATCTTTGCAAAGGCAGCTACGCTGCTGGCGGTAGGTGATAGCGTCGGCGTGAGGCGATAGCGCTTGCGGCGCCTGCAGGAAGCGAAAAGTGTTTTGCAAAACTGCTCTGTAAGAGAAGGAAGTTAGACTTGTTCGGTATCGGCGGCTTTGAGCTGTTCATAATTTTATTGTTCGGCTTTTTGATTTTTGGGCCTGACAAGTTGCCGGAAATGGCAAAAACACTTGGTGCTGCTTTGCGTAAGTTTAAGCAGGCACAGGCTGAAATGGAATCAGTTATTAAGGGTGAAGTCCTAGATATGGATGGCACCCAGGGTAAGAAGGCATCTTCGGCTGGTTCTTCTGCTGCTTCCGCAAAATCAAAGCCCGCTCCTACGGTTACACAAGAAAGTTTTGCAGAACGTAAAGCGCGCTACGATAAAGAGCGCGCAGAACGTAAAGCGCGCGAACAAAAAGAAGCAATTGAAGCCAACAGGCGTGCTATGAAGGAAGAAGCGGCAGCCAAAAATGTCCAAGCTGCTTCTGTAGCACAAGGCACCGCGGCAAGCGCTGCCGATACGACAAGTGCTACTAGTGAAGTTGCCGCCGTAACACCTCAATCAACGAAAGCTTCTGCAACCTTAACTTCTCAAAAGCCAGTACTTACTCCCGAAGAGCTTTTTGGCACTAAGCCTATCCAGAATAAACCCGCCCCTCAGTCTGTAGCTGCTGCGACATCCGCATCTGCTCCTAAGGCAGCATCTTCTGCGGCATCTAAGCCTGCTGCAAAGGCGGCTCCCGCTGCAGCATCGGAAAGGGATGAATAGATATGCCAATTGGACCCGCGCGTATGTCGCTTATGGAGCATTTGGGTGAATTGCGTATGCGTCTTGTGCGTATCGTGGTTTGCCTTATCGTTGCAACGCTTGTGTTTTACCTGGGTACCGATACGGTAGTGCAGTTCCTTCTTGCGCCTGTTGCCCAATATATGCCTCTTGATGAATCGGGCCAAGTTCAACTCAATGTTTTTGGTGCTTTTGATGCATTTTCGGTGCGTATTACGGTCGCTTTGTGGACGGCACTGGTAGCTACTGCTCCTATTACGCTTTGGCAAATCTTGGCGTTTTTCTTGCCAGCGCTCAAACCTAAAGAACGCAAATGGTTTATTCCTACGTTTATTGCTGCATTAAGCTTGTTTATCTTGGGCACGGTTTTTTGTTACTGCATTATTTTGAATCCAGCTTTTCAATGGTTGACCGACCAGGCAACTGGGTTCGCTACGATTGTTCCCGAGGCAAGCCAGTGGGTCGATATTATTATCAAGTTTGAACTAGGCTTTGGTATTGGCTTTGAAATGCCACTTATTGTGTTCTACTTGGTAATGTTTGGCGTTATTCCCTATAAAAAACTTCGTGCAAGTTGGCGCGGAGTATATGTTGGCCTGCTTGTTTTTTCGGCTATGGTTACCCCCGATGCTTCGCCCGTTACCATGGGTTTGATGTTTGCTGCAATGGTCGTTCTGTACGAAGTAAGCTTGCTGGCAGCACGTCTTGGCTTACGAAAACGTATTAAACGTCAAGAAGAAGCACGCAAGCGGGAGCAACTTGAGGCCGATGAGGCTAAGGCTGAGCTGAAATACGCTAAAGCAAAGTTCAAAGAGCATTTATGGGGAAGCGAAGACGAACAAGCTCAGACGGCTGAAAAGAGGTAAACGCCGTGCATGAATTAGGAATTATGAGTGGCGTTATGGAATCTGTACAGCTTGCTGCGCAGGATGCGGGAGCGGATAGGGTTCTTAAAATAAGTCTTTCGGTTGGTGAAATGACTGAAGCCATTGAAGATGCTCTGCGTTTTGCGTTTGAGGCACTTGCGGAAGGCACTTTATGTGAAGGTGCCGAATTGGAAATAACCATGATTCCGCCCAAGAGCATCTGTCTTGAATGCGGCCTTGAATACGAACACGATCGCTTCCATATGTTGTGCCCTGAATGCGGGAGTGCTTTTTCGGAATTACTGCAAGGTAAAGAATTGCGTATAGACTCCATTGAGGTTGACATTCCTGACGAAGAACAAGATTCTTCTGATACATAGGAAATAATACGTTATTTTGTGTTGGTAACACTACAAGCTATAAATCACATTGTGTTTAAAACGTTTAACGTTCGCAGGAGGCATTCCATGCAGATTGATTTAAAACAGCCTATTCTTGATAAAAATGACAAGCTTGCTCAGTCTAATCGCGAATTGTTTAAAGAGAAAAAAGTGTTTGTGCTGGATTTGCTGGCATCTCCTGGCTCAGGCAAGACTTCCACTATTTTGGCAACCATCGAAGCGTTGCGTGATGAATTCAATATTGCGGTTATCGAAGGCGATATTGCTTCTTCGGTTGATTCCGAAAAAATTAAAGAGCAGGGTATTGCTGCGGTGCAAATTAACACGGGCGGCGCATGCCACTTGGAAAGCGATATGATTCGTCGTGCGGTTGAGGTGCTCGATCTGGATAACCTTGATCTTATTATCGTGGAAAACGTAGGGAATCTGGTTTGTCCAACCGACTTTGATCTGGGCGAAAACATGAAAGCCATGATTTTGAGCGTGCCTGAAGGCGATGACAAACCGCTTAAATATCCGGGTGTTTTCCAGGCTTCCAAAGCTATTGTTCTTAACAAGATTGATACCTTGCCAGTATTTAGCTTTAACAAAGAATTGTTTTACGATCATATTAAGAACCTGAATCCTACCGCGCCTATTTTCCCTATTTCTGCCACAAATGGCGAAGGGGTAGATGCTTGGGCGAATTGGCTGGCGGAGCAAATTCGTGCGCTGTAGCCAGGCACTACTGAAGTAACATAAGCCCCCGTGATTGTTTGCGTTATATAAGGTAAGGACGAAAGCAGGCTAATTGAGATACTGCCAAGTGCTAAAAAGACTGTGCTTGTCGTGCTGCTTACTGTCGTACTGATCTTGACAGGTGCTTCGCCAGCTTTTGCCGAGCCTGAAATAGCAGATGAATCAAAGGCAACATATGTTCTTGATTCGGGCTATCTCAAAACTTTCGACTTGCGCGACGAAGGGGCTGTCACGTCGGTTAAACATCAAAACCCTTGGGGTTCTTGTTGGGCGTTTGCGTCTCTTGCTTCGTTGGAAAGCACGGTGCTGAAAGACGGTGGTAATTTCGAAGGCGATGAACCTGATTATTCTGAGCTGCAACTTGCCTGGTTTGGCCGCACTGCTGTAGGAGATGAAACGAACCCCACGCAGGCGGGCGAAGGCTCCTATGCGGTGCGTACTAGTGCTGGGGCTGATCTTACTGGCAGCGATGTGGTACTTAATAGTGGTGGGGATTTTAATATTGCTGCTGCCACGCTTGCTGCTTGGGAAGGTGCCGCTAACGAAGCGGATATTCCCTATGAGAATCATGATGGCATACAAGACCTCTATATGGACCCTGAAAAGATTGGCGATTGGTCGCTTGATGAAAGTAAGCGGGATGTTTCGGCGGTGCACGTTCAAGATGTGGATATCTTTCCCGGAACGGCAACGTTTTCTGATCCTGAGCATCCTTCAACTGAGGGATACGTATTCAATGAAGAGGCTTTAAAGACCGTCAAACAGCTCCTTATGAACGAGGGTGCGGTTGGTGGATTTTATTATGCCGATCAGTCGTGGCCTGTTGATGATCCTGATTCTTCGCATTATGGCGAATCGGACTATATGAACTATTTCACTTGGTCACAGTATGTTTATCAGTATGGCACCGAAGATGATCCTGACACACTAACTATTGAAAATACCGCGCCTAACCACTTAATTACGATTGTTGGATGGGACGATACCTACGAAAAGGAGAACTTTTCGGAAGATCCCGCTAAGCAGCCGCCTGCGGATAGTGCTTGGATTGTTAAGAACAGCTGGGGCAATGCTTCATATGGTGACGATTGGTAGTGTGGCTAAAGCGGCACCGGGATCGTTTGGCGATGCGTCTGCTGCCAATGTATTCACGGCGGAAGACGATGAATTGCTGCGTGCAGTTTCGGCGGTTACCGTGGAGCCCGATTCAACGGTGCAGTTGCAGGTGTATCTACTTGATAAAAAGCGCAAGGTCCAACCGATGGACAACTGGTGACTAGTCAGACGGAAGCAGTTTCGCTTAGTGGCTACCACACTATTGAGCTTGATGATCCGATAGAACTTTCTGCAGGGCAGCGGTTTTCGGTAGTGGAAACTATTGAAGGTTCGCAAGGTTCCTACTTACCTTTGGAAATTGCGGGGCATGACCCATCTGATCCTGACGAAGAGGCGGCTGGATTTGTGTTGAAAAAGCAACAGACTGCCGTGGCGAATGCAGGTGAAAGTTTCTATAGTACTGATGGCGGTACCACGTGGACTGATGTAACCGTGCTGACAGCAGATGATCTACAGGGCCGTGTTTCTCTTTCAATTTTTGGTGGCCAACCGGATGTTTTGGGTGTGGGCAATGCGATGATTAAGGCATTTACGGTGAATAGCGAAGCTTCCGATACGCCTGTGTCACCAGGCGGTTCGAGTGGTTCCGCTTCTGATGACAATACCGTGCATTCTTCGTCCGCGGATGGTGGCAAGAATTCAGTTGACAGTAAGAATGTCAAGTCTTCCATGCAAGTTGATAAGACGAGTAAGCTCGCTGCTACTGGTGACTTACCTTTTGTAGTGCCTGCTTCACTTGCGTTTGTGGCGATCGCCACAGGAGGAATGGTGCTTGCCGTGCGCCTCGGCAAACGAAAAGGTATTTTCTAGTTCCTGAGTTGGGCTCTTATGGCGGTCGTTTGCCCCTTAACCCCCCCCTATTCGTTGTCGTTTTGTCTTTTATCTCTTGTTGGTGTTGTTTGGTTTCTGGTTCTTTGATACTAACCGCTTACTTCTTCAGTTTTACTGGTGGTCATTTGATTTTCGATTAGGTGTATTAACTGCCTTTTTATTTCAGTAATGCAAAAGGCATGCTATAGTAGTCATATTTCATGCATATGATTAATACTGCTTATGGTCTTAAAATCTTCTCTTTGCTGTTTGGTAGCAGAAGGTTCTGAATAAGAAGATTTATAAGGTAATGCGCTGAAGAAAGATAAGGCGTTACAGCTCTGTAAGTATTGCGGTCGAAGGAGGTAAATTCTATGCCGGCATTGCAGGTGAAAGACTTTCCGCAAGATTTGTATGACGAATTGAAGGTATGCGCTTCAAAAGAAGATCGCAGTATCTCCCAACAAACGGTTCACATTTTGCGCGATTATTTGCGCGCTTACCGCCAATGGGCGAATCGAAACGATTGGGAAGTGGTACCGAAATCTTCTGATGCCTATCGTCCGTACAACGAACGAATTATGACCAGACGGGAAGCTGAAGAAGCAGAGCGTCAAGCACGCATTGAAAAACGCAAAAAGATTTTTGCAGAAATAGATGCCTTTCCTCACGTAGAAATTCCCGAAGATTTTCCCTCTCCAGCCGAACTGGTGCGACAAGGCAGAGAAGAAAGGGACGATCAAATATTTGAGGCATTAGGTGGTTTGCGATGATAGTTATAGATTGTAGTGCGGCGGTGGCTATTGCTCGAGACACCGAAGAAGGCCGCGCCTTTCAAGGTCTTATCTGTCCAGAGGAAAAGATTATTGCTTCAGAATTGTACTTAGCTGAAGTAAGAAATACTTTCTGGAAATATGTCCATGCACATAAAATGCCCGTAGAAGAAGCAGAATTCTGTATTAAGAAAGCAATAAGCTTAGTAGATAAATTTATCCCTTTGGAAGACAACGCCGATGAAGCCTTTGCGGAAGCGGTGCGACAAAATCATTCAGTGTATGACATGTTTTACCTAACGTTGGTTCGTCGCACTTCAGGTACGTTGTTTTCTCTTGACAAAAAGCTTATTTCTCTCTGTGAAGATATGGGTCTTAATGCGGTCGTGGAAATTGAGATATAAACACCGCCGTTGCCTGGTTATTCAAAAGTGGTGGCAGTAACTTATGCACAGATGACGGCAGTAGCAAAAGTAACAATTTAGAAAACTTGTCGCAAGAAAATGGACAATTCTTTCGTGATTCTCGAAGGAAATTATACAAAGTACCTGGTCATACTAAATATTTTCGTATTGAAATCCAATCTGTTTAACCTGCGAAAATCTAAGCGTTATACACTCATATTTTCTTCACGGTGGGTTGCATTCCCTGATTAAGTTGCTAATATGTATATCTGTTAGCACTCCATAGGTTTGAGTGCTAGCAATCAAATAAGAATTCTTGCTAATCTGTAAAAGATTAGAAGAAGGCTTGTTGGTGAACTTTGGTAATAAACGGGCAAGATAAAGATGCCAAGAATGTGCTGCCGTAAGTTTGCGGAAAACTCGGACGCAAATTCTTTAAGGAATAGCAATTCAAGGCGCTTTTATTGCACGGTTCAAACCTTGAGAAAGGAAGTACATTATGAACCTTAAGCCAGTTGGTGATCGCATCGTCGTTAAGCAGGACGAAGCACAGGAAACCACCGCGGGCGGTCTGTACATCGCAGCTGATTCCAAGGAAAAGCCTCAAACGGGCGTTGTTTTGGCTGTTGGTGAAGGCAAGATTAACAACGAAGGTAACCATCTTCCCATGCCAGTAAAGGTTGGCGATCGTGTTCTGTATGGTAAGTACGGCGGAACCGAAGTAGACGTTGAAGGCGAAAAGGTAATGATCCTTCGTGCTGACGACATTTACGCAGTATTTGCTGAGTAAAGAACAATCACTTTAGTAACACTTCTTTGAAAGGAATTGTTTTTATGGCAAAGGAAATTAAGTTTGAGGCTGATGCCCGTTCTGGCATGGCTGAAGGCGTCAAGAAACTTGCAGACGCCGTAAAGGTAACGCTTGGCCCTAAGGGTCGCTATGTTGCTCTTGAGCGTTCTTTTGGTGCTCCATTGGTAACCAACGACGGTGTAACCGTTGCTCGCGAAGTAGAGCTGGAAGATCCTGTGGAGAACATGGGTGCTCAGCTTGTTCGTGAAGCTGCAGTAAAGACTAACGATGTTGCTGGTGACGGTACCACCACCGCAACTCTTTTGGCAGACGTTATCGTAAGCGAAGGTCTTCGCAATGTAACCGCTGGTGCAGATGCGCTGGGTATTCGCCGCGGTATCGTAAAGGCAACCGATGCTGTTGTTGCTGCTATTAAAGAAGACGCAACCGAAATTACCACCAAGGATCAGATCGCAAACGTTGGCACCATTTCTGCAGGAGATGCGGTTATCGGTGAAAAGATTGCTGAAGCAATGGACGAAGTTGGCAAGGATGGCGCTATTTCCGTTGAGGAAAGCCAGACTTTTGGTATCGACATCGACATTGTACAAGGCATGCAGTATGACCGTGGCTACATTTCTCCTTACATGGCAACTGATACCGAGCGTATGGAAGCAGTACTGAATGATCCCTACATTCTGCTTACCGACCTTAAGGTAACCTCCATTCAGGATTTGGTTCCTTTGCTGGAGCAGATCATGAAGTCTGGTCGTTCTTTGCTTATCGTTGCTGAAGACGTTGAAGGTGAAGCTTTGGGCACCTTGCTTCTGAACAAGCTGCGTGGCACCTTAAATGTTGTAGCAATTAAAGCTCCTGGCTTTGGTGATCGTCGTGCTCGTATCTTGGAAGACATCGCAGTTGTTACTGGCGGCAAGGTTGTATCCAAGGACTTTGGCATGACCTTGGCTGACGTAACGATCGATGCTCTTGGTACTGCAAAGACCGTTAAGGTTTCTAAGGACACCACGGTTATCGTTGATGGTGCTGGCGATCCTGCTGCAATTGATGCTCGTGTTGCTTCTATGCGCGCTGAATACGATCGTCTTGACTCTGATTTCGACCGTGAAAAGCTTCAAGAACGTCTGTCCAAGCTTTCTGGTGGCGTAGCAGTTTTGAAGGTTGGCGCTGCAACTGAATCCGAGCTGAAGGAAACCAAGTCCCGCATTGAAGACGCTCTTCAGGCAACTCGTGCTGCTGTTGAAGAAGGCATCGTAGCTGGTGGCGGTGTTGCTTTAATCAACGCAATTTCTGCTCTTGATACCTTGGAAGCAGCTGACGCTGACGAGCAGGTTGGTATCGATATTATCCGCAAGGCTCTGGAAGCTCCTATGCGTGCTATTGCTACCAATGCAGGCTACGAAGGCTCCGTTGTAGTTGAAAAGGTAAAGGGCTTTGCTAAGGGCGAAGGCATTAACTTCGCAAATGGCGAACAGGGCAACATGATTGAAATGGGTGTTAACGATCCTGTTAAGGTAACGCGTACGGCATTGCAGTCTGCTGCATCTGTTGCTGCTCTGATCCTCATTACCGAGGCAACTATCAACGAGATTCCTAAGGAAGGTCCCGATCTGTCCGCACTCGCAGGTGCTGGTGCCGGCGGCGGAATGGGCATGATGTAAGTTGTTTTGCGGCGTGACAAATGCCCAGGCTTGTCACGCGCATATTACATAAATTGCTTGATTAGTGGCGCCCCATTGGGCGCCACTTTTTTGTGCTAGGGCATTCTTCTGAACGCTATTACGTTCACATTAAGTGTAATGACGCTGCGCGGGGTTCAGTTGGCACAGTTAGCGCTCTGAGTAAGGCTCACGTACCAAAGTACGCTTCGCAAATTCTTCGCGTCATCTGCATTCGTCTCGGGGTCGCTCGCTGTTTTGTCCTATATGCTTGCTTTGCGAAGCTTGAGTTCAAAGGCAACTCCCTGCGCCTGTCGGGCTTATCTAGCTTGTCAGATTCTTTTTCGTTGTCTTTTTTGATAAGGCGACGTTTTGGCCTAACTAAGCAGAACGCGTAATAATTATTCTAGTTAGAATAATTCTGTTGAGAATAATGCTCTGCAGAATAATATTCTACAGAAGCAGCTTTACTGAAGATCTTCAGGTGGCTGCACAATCCCGCGGTGATGTTTTGCTGGTTAATGATTCTGACTAGGAACATGTTTTAGTGCGATAAAAGACCTGTTTTTTGCGCACGAGTGTTGATGCGATGTGATAAATGATGCGACAAACGCCCTGTCCACTTGCCACAGTCATTGACGCGTGATTTGGCAAGGCCCTGTCCACTTGTCGCACTTTGCTCACGCTTGTCGCATTGCTATCCCTGTACTTATACCAATCAAGGCGAAAACTACATTAATTGCTATGTGCTTCGCTATAGGAAGTTGTGTGTTAGAAGAAAAATTTTCCCATTTCATGGCAATTAATCCTTTTGATTTGAGGGCTATAAGATCTTCAATGTTTTAGGTCTTCTGTGTTGTATTTCCGTGTAGGGTATTTGGATGAAATGCAGTGTTTACAAAAAATATATCTGGCAGACATCTTTGTGATTTTGTGATGCGGTGTTTGGGTAGTGACAAGGGTGGCTGTAAAATACAAAAACTTATAAATTTCTGAATTAAAAAGGACCATCTGACAAGCATGGAAGTATTTGAGCATACCGCTATTCAAATGTTCATTTTGGCCGTTATTGCGGTATGCGGTTTTATTGCTCGCAAAAAGAACTTAATGAACGACACGTTCGACACTATGCTTTCGCAACTGGTGTTTAATATCACGCTTCCAGGCTTGATTCTTAACTCGGTACTTTCCAGTGAATCGCTGCCCAGTGCTCACGATATTGGGTTTACTCTTTTGTATGCAGCACTCTATTTTGTCGTCTCTATTACATTGAGCCTTATAATCGGGCGAGTTGTGTATCGCAAAATGCCTAAAGTAACGCGCGGTGCCCATGAATTCATGATGGTATTTGGTAATACGGGCTTTATTGGGTATGCGGTTTTAGCTTCGGTTTTAGATCAGAGTGCAGTGCTTTATGCTGCAATTTATAACATCGTGTTTAATATCGTCATTTTTTCGGTAGGGGTTATGCTCATATCGGGCACGGCTAATTCAGATGATGAGCGTCGTGGCTGGCGAAAACAATTAGGGGCAGTAGGCCATGCCTTATTAAAACCTGCAGTTATTGCCTCAAGTGTTGCTGCGGTCTTAGCGATCTTTGAGATTAACGCGCCCGGAAGTCCTATCCAGCAAGCGTGTGACTTGCTGGGTGGAATGACGGTGCCTGCAGCTATGCTGGTAGTAGGATCGTCCATTGCAAAGATGCCTCTGCACGATATTTTTACTGATGGATGGAGCTACGTTACAACCGCTATTCGTTTAGTTTTAATGCCCCTTGCAGTGTATTTTATTTTCGGATTGTTCGTGCATGATTCGTTTATCCTAGCGATTTTGGTTTTACTGGCCGCAATGCCCGTCGCATCGAACGGGACTATGCTTTCCTTGGCTTATTCAGGCGATACAAAAACAGTAGCGCGAGTTACTTTTTTAACAACGGTGCTTTCAGTAATAACACTGCCACTCATAGCGCTTTTGGTAGTGTAGGTTTTTTGGAGCGGTGTTAACGTGATAGAGAACATAACTGCTTTGGATGACGAACGGCTGGATGTGTATGCACGTTTAACTGAAGTGCAACTGCGTAATAAGCTAGAGCCCGAAAAGGGCATTTTTATTGCTGAATCCGATAAAGTAATTGATCGCGCTCTTGACGCAGGATACGAACCGTTATCGCTGCTAATTCCCGACCATAAGCTAAATGCTATGAGAGGACTTATTGATCGCGCTCAGGCAGCGTGGTGGCGTTTTCATAGTGAATCGAATAATACTAGCAGTGATGTTGAAGTTGCGCCTTCTAGCAACAACGGTGAAATTAGTTCGAATTGTTTGAAAGAATCTTCTGGTAGTTTTGCGGCAGAGCTAAAAAACAATAAGTCGCTTCCTGTATTTGTTGCCCCTGCAGAGGAAATAGAGAAACTGGCTGGTTATGAACTAACGCGAGGAGTGTTGTGCGCAATGCGACGCAAACCCTTGCCTTCAGTGCGCGACCTTCTAGAATCTACCAAAGCGCGCCGTATAGCTATTTTGGAAGACATAACCAACCATACCAACGTGGGTGCTGCATTTCGTAGCGCAGCAGCTTTGGGCGTGGATGCTATTTTAGTTACGCCTGCTTGTTGTGACCCCTTGTATCGAAGGGCAGTTCGCGTGTCTATGGGTACGGTATTTCAGGTGCCTTGGACGCGCATCGGCATGGATATTGGATTGGGCAGCGACGTCTATAGCCGCGTCGACAACAAGCGCTCTGGCGATAAACGTTCAGCTGCTTTAAGCTTTGATCGCATCGACGGAGGCGACACTAAAGCTATTCAAAGTGATGCGTGGCCTATTCAAGGCCTACAAATGCTGCGTAATTTAGGATTTACCTCTGCAGCATTGGCACTTAGCGATAATTCGGTAAGCCTTGATGATCCCTGTTTAAAGCAGTGCGAAAAACTCGCTTTGGTGTTGGGTACGGAAGGGGATGGACTTTCTGATCACACTATAGCGGCGTGTGATTATACGGTGAAAATCCCCATGGCTCACGGGGTGGATTCACTTAATGTTGCTGCCGCTAGCGCTGTGGCATTCTGGGAGCTACGCGCGCGTTGATGTCAAATAATCCGACTATTAATTGTTGACAGTGCTGTGTGTTGGGGAATTGCGAATCCGTTAGCACGAAATAAACCGGCTGCCGCTAACCGCTTGCTATTAAGGTAGTGGCATTTTGAAACTACGAACCTACTAAATTGCCGTAGCGTTTGCTGAGCTACCTTTTTTGGGCACAAGGATGGTTTAATTTTTGTAAGAGAATAAAAAATGCGTCTTTCAAAAATTTGCGATATGTTGCCAAGAATTTATAAGAACGCATTCAATCTTAAACTGTTTTAAAGCCTTTATTTTCTCGTATCGAATAGCTACGTTGCTTGCCTATAGTGTCTTTGTTTTTGTGCGTGAAAAGAAAGGAAAATGAAAACATGGAAGGCACTATTACCGCAAAGCGAGTTGTGGCAGTTTTGCTTACTGCTGCATTGGCGTTTGGTACGATGCTGTTTGCTACGGGCTGTTCATCAAATTCGAATGAAGGTTCATCTAATAGTGAACCCATTACCGTAGTCTTCTTGCCTGATAGTTCATCGGCAGATATGGAAGCTTCTCGTGATGCCGTGGCAGAAATCATTAAAAATGCTACTGGTCGAGACGCGGAAATTATGACCACTACTGACTACAACGTAGCAATTGAAGCTCTTGTTTCTGGCAAGGCTCAGGTAGGTTTGCTTGGAGCAGAAGGCTACGTCCAGGCAAATGAAAAGAACAATGCGGTACAGGCGGCATTTACTAATAGCGACGCTAACGGCACTCTGGACGAAGCCTGCTACTACAGCCGCATTTGCGTAAAGACTGAAAACGCTGATCAGTACAAGGATGGCGATTCTTACTCCATTGACAATATCAAGGGCAAGAGTTTCTCCTTCGTATCGGCAACTTCTACTTCTGGATTTGCCATTCCGTCGACTGCCATTGTAGAAAAGTTTGGTTTGGAGTCTTCCGATGAACTGCTGGAAGACGGCAAGTTCTTCAGCTCGGTCATGTTTGGTGATTCCCATCAGGGCTCTGCCGTAAATTTACTTTCCGGTAATGCTGAAGCTGCAGCATTCAATGATGTTGACATTGCTCAATATGTAGACTTAGTTTCTGGTGAACCGAATGCGGTAGGCTCGGTATATAAGGTAAAGGACGATGCAGAAGCTCCCTTTGATTCAGTTCGCGGCGAACAGTTCACCATTCTTGAAGTTACTCCAGTATTAAATGCGCCTTTCTGCTACAACACTGATTCTCTAACCGAAGATGAGCAGAATGCTATTACCGAAGCGATGTGCTCAAGCGAAACGGCTTCTAATCCAGCAATTTTCTATGATGGAGAAGACGAAAACGCAACAGGTTTAGCGGAAAAGATATCTGATAAATGTTGCTATATTCCTGTAGAAGACTCTTGGTATGATCCTATTCGTAACTTGGGAGAATAAACAAGTGCAAGAATAACTAGGTAGCTTTAAAGTAAGCCTGCATAAAAGCTTGGCCAGGTTAAGTAATAAGTTGAGCAATACTTGGGCTGGAGGCAACTGCCTCCAGCTTTTTCTGTTTTGGCCATGCCGTTCTGTGGATGTTGTCCTGTGGAAAATAAAAAGTGTTTAAAGCCACCGGAAAGATATTTCGAGTGAATTTCGATCTGAGATCCTATACAAACCTCTGCGTTCGGGCGCGAACTCGCGCGTTCTGACATGAGCCCATAAAAAGGGTAGAGACATGTGTTAAATGCAAGAGTAACTTCTTTAGAACTTTCTTAATAAAACGTGTCATTGGGGTTAAACGTAAACTCATATTTCTCATTTTTTCTTACAAACGTTACGCCAATTTCAAGTTTCGAATCCTTTTCTTAAACCTGTCTTAGAACCGCGTTCAAGCTATTTTTTTCGCTCTTTTCCTTATCTATAGTCGCACCTGTCGCTTTTGAAATTTTGACAAGTGTTCCAAAAAAGAAAGGAAAAGGACAAACGCATGAATGGTGTAACTCTTGCAAAGCGCTCCTTGGCAGTTCTTATTGCTGCAGTGCTCGCGCTTGGCACCGTGTTATTCGCAACGGGCTGCTCTTCTGATTCTGGGGAAGGTTCTTCAAGCAGCGAACCTTTAACCGTGGTATTTTTGCCCGACAATTCTTCTGCCGACATGGAAGCTTCTCGTGATGCCGTGGCAGAAATCATCAAGAATGCTACTGGTCGCGATGTAGAAATTATGACCACTACCGACTACAACGTAGCAATTGAGGCTCTTGTTTCCGGTAAGGCTCAGATAGGCTACCTTGGCGCTGAGGGCTATGTACAGGCTAACGAAAAGAACGATAAAGTTCAGTGCGCCTTTACGGCGAGCGATGCTAACGGCACTCTGGATGAAGCTTGCTACTACAGCCGCATTTGCGTAAAGACCGAAAACGCTGATCAGTACAAGGATGGCGATACTTATTCCATCGACAACATCAAGGGTAAGAGCTTCTCCTTCGTATCGGCAACTTCTACTTCCGGTTTTGCTATTCCTTCAAGCTCCATCGTTGAAAAGTTTGGTTTGGAATCTTCCGATGAACTGCTGGAAGATGGTGGCTTCTTTAGCTCCGTAATGTTTGGCGATTCCCACCAGGGCTCTGCCGTAAACCTGCTTTCTGGCAATGCTGATGCTGCTGCATTCGATGATATTGATGTTGATATGTACTTTGACCTGGTATCCGGCGAGCCCAATACTGTAGGTGCTGTTTATAAGGTAAAGGATGACGCAGAAGCACCCTTCGATACCGTACGTGGCGAACAGTTCACTATTATTGGTATCACTCCTGTTCTGAATGCTCCCTTCTGCTACAACACCGATACTTTGAGCGAGGATGAGCAGAAGGCTATTACCGATGCCATGACTTCTGATGATACCGCTAATAACAGCGCAATTTTCTACAACTCCGATGATGAAAACGCAACGGGTTTGGTTGAAAAGGAATCCGACAAGACCAAGTTTGTAGCAGTTGAAGATTCTTGGTACGACCCCATTCGTAACCTTGGCTAACAGCTCACAGTAAGTTTTGATCCCGCTGCTGCTTTGCAGCGGGATCTTTTTCATCGAAGTAATTCGAAGTTTATTTCACCGTAAGTTTTACATGGAGAGGAATTATGGCTGATTCGGACCTTCTGGTTGTCGACGACCTTTCCAAAAGTTACAACGGCAAGAGCAAGGCTCTTGATGGTATCAATGTAACGGTTGGTCGTGGCGAATTTGTAAGTGTAATTGGCTGTTCCGGTGCGGGTAAATCAACGTTTTTGCGCTGCATAAATCGCCTGATTGACCCTACCGAAGGCAGCATTGTTTTTAATGGCGAAGACGTAACTAAAATGTCGAAGCGTCAACTGCGCGGAGTTCGTCGTCGCATCAGTATGATTTTTCAGCACTACAACTTGGTATATCGTGCAAGTGCTATAGAAAATGTACTGCAGGGTCGTTTGGGTTACAAATCAAGTCTTGCTGGTGCTTTGGGTTTGTATTCCGAAGAAGAAAAACTGGAAGCGTTTGATATTTTGGCAAAGGTAGGCCTGGCAGAATTTGCCTATAAGCGTGCTGATCAGCTTTCCGGTGGTCAAAAGCAGCGTGTTGGTATTGCGCGCGCCTTGGTACAGGATCCGCTGCTTATGTTATGTGACGAGCCTATTGCAAGTTTGGACCCCCGTTCTTCGCGCACCGTAATGGAACAACTTCGTTGGGCCTGTGATGAACTGGGTATTGCCTGCTTGGTTAACTTGCGTCAGGTTGACTATGCGGTTGAATTTTCTGATCGCATTATTGGTCTTCGCCGCGGCAAATTGGTGTTTGATGGTACCCCCGATGAATTGGATGCCAAAGTGATTTCTTACATCTACGGCACTCCCTACGTACGTGAACATGCCGATGGGGTAGAAGAAGGAGAACTCGTAAATAAGGCTCCTGATCGTCCTGGTATCGTGGTGAATACTGATGAAGACTCTAGCAAAGATGCCGAAGACCCCAGCAAAGTTTCCGGTAAAGCCAAAGAAGGCGCTTTGTCAGGAGTGGCATTATGAGTGCCTTTTCTTTCCTGAACCGCAGGGTAGCCGAAGGCCCTACTTCGGGTGATGTTACCGATGCAGGAAAGGTTATTCTTCCTAATTCACCCGAAGGCCGCAAGTTTTTCAGAAAGCGTAGTATTTTTATCGTACTTCTTGCGGTGGCCTTTATTGCTATTAATGCAGCTTCAGGTGCAGCGGTTGACTTCGACTTTATTGCAGCGGTAGTGGATTTTCCTTCTGCGATAGTCTGGATGGCAACCAACTTCATTCCTACAGCGGAATCGTTTGAAAAAGTACCTCAAATACTTAGTGCGTTGCTTTCCACTATCTTGTCGGCAGTAGCTTCAAGTGTGATGGGTGCTCTTTTTGCTTATGTTTTAGCAGTTTTGGGATGTCGTTCGGTAGGCATTGGTGGCCCCACTTCTCTTATTGTGCGTGCCATTGCTTCGCTGTTTCGTAATATTCCTGCGGTAGCGTGGGCTTTCATCTTGCTTTTCTCGTTTAATCAAAGTGAATTTACCGGGTTTCTTGTTTTGTTCCTGGGAAGCTTTGGTTATCTAACCCGTTGCTTCTTAGAAACCCTTGATGAAATAAGTGGTGGAGTAATTGAAGCACTTCGTTCTACGGGTGCAAGTTACTTACAGATTGTTACCCAAGCAGTTATTCCCCTTTCTATTACTTCGGTTGTGAGCTGGCTTTTGTACATGGTTGAAACCAATATTCGCGATGCCACACTCGTAGGTATTTTGACTGGTACGGGCATTGGTTTTGTGTTCAACGTGTATTACAAGAGCTTCGATTATGGTGTCACGGCACTCATTTTGCTTTTCATCATCGTGGTAGTAATTGCCTGCGAAGCAACGTCTAACTACGTAAGGAGGCAAATCATATGAGTTTGTCCATTAGTGCTACTGCTTCTGCTGAACGTGTTGCTGAAGCAAAGTTGCTTGACGATTCAACCCTTGGTATTAAGCGAAGCCATGGCGGACGCATTAAAACCCGTCTTGCCAATAAATCTAATACGGTGCTATGGATTACGCTTGGTGCGTTGGCGGCTGTTACGGTATTTACCTTTGTGATTATGGACTACGGTAAAATTCCTATGGCTGAAGCAGTGCCGGCAGCTTTGGAAGACTTTGCCACCATGCTTACTCAGCCCTGGTTGGTAAATCATTTTAGTATGGAAGATGTAATTGTAGGCACGCTTCAGTCGCTTGCACTGGCTGCTCTTACCACCTTTATTGGCGCGGTAATTGCATTCTTCTTCGGTTTGTTTGCTGCTATGAATTTATCCAATAAGGCAGTGTCAAACATCATTAAAGCCATCATGTCGTTTTTCCGTGCAGTACCAACCATTTTATGGGTGCTTATTTTTACGGTAGCTATTGGCCTTGGTCCTGAGGCTGCGGTAACAGGTCTCTTATTCCACAGCGTGGCATATCTGGTCAAAGCCTATTCTGAAAGTTTTGAAGAGGTTGATCCCGGCGTTATTGAGGCACTGCGAGCTTCTGGCGCTTCGTGGTGGCAGGTGGTTTTTTCGGCGGTTGTTCCAGAAAAAATTACCGAAATGCTTTCTTGGACGTTTATTCGATTTGAAATCAATTTTGTCAATGCGGTTGCAGTAGGGGCTGTTGCAGGTGCTGGTGGCGTTGGTTATCAGCTGTTCTTAGCAGGTAGCTTCTATCTCAATATTCATGAAGTAGGCGTCATCGTGTACTTCTGCTTGGCGGTTGCTGTAGTGCTGGAAATTATTGCGACACAGCTGCGCAAGCGCTTTATTGTCCAAAACTAGAGAGAAAAATCAGGAGAGAAAAAGGAAATGGAAAGAAACGTTCGTACGCGCATCTTGGTAGAAGGACAGCGTAGCGTCCTTGACCAACTTGCGCGGGAAGTCGAACAAAAGCATGACGTTGTTCTTGTCAAAGAGCCAACCGAAGAACTGGTCATGCTTCGAGTGCGCGAAAGCGCGCGGCGATCCCTTTTTTATTTAGGGGAAGCGCTTATGACTTCATGCGTGGTGCGTATAGGCAGTGCGTATGGGTATGGCATGGTCATGGGCGAAGATCACGACAAAGCGTTTGACTTGGCAGTGGTGGATGCGGCTTACACGCTCGATCCTATTTCCTGCGAGGATGCAGGATGGAATGCGCTGCTTGCTGAATCGAATGAGCACATTCAAGCAAAGAAGCGCAAACGCAATGAAGCGCTGCTAAAGACGCAAGTAGATTTTTCGACCATGGAAGTGTAGCTATGATTGCAAACAATGTTGAAACACACGTATTGCAACGTGCTTTTCGCAACATCATGAATGCGCTTGCACGCCCTGGGCGGCTTGGTGTTGTTGAGGCCTTGCGTACGGGTGATAAAGAAGAAAACCCTCTGCCTGTCTATTTTGAGGTAGTAGTTAAAACCTTGGTTGATCAGGCAGTAACTTTTGCGGTTTCTGGATCGAAGGAGATGCAGGCAACCCAGTGGGTAACGCTTAATACCCACTCTCATCCGACCGAACTAGAACAGGCCGATTTTATTCTCATTCCCGATGTAGCCCATTCTTTTGCGTGTCGTGATGCCATTTTAAAGGCATTTGAAGGAACCTTGATTGCTCCTGAAAAAGGGGCGACCGTGATAGTGAATTGCGGCTTGCTTGCGGGTGATTCTATCCCAGGTGCAGCTGATGGGTTAGGCGCGCTTGATCCCAACGAGAAAGCATATCGCGTTGTGGTAAGTGGTCCTGGCATAAAAGAAACACACACGTTTTTCGTGGATCGCAACGACTGGATTGAAGCACGTCGCGATCGTGGCGATGAATATCCTTGCGGCATTGATCTTATCTTGGTGGATGTGGAAGGTCATGTGGTAGGCATCCCTCGTACAACCAAAATTGTTTCGGTTGAAAAGGAGGGTGCAGCATGGGATATGTAGCAGTGCGCGGTGGCGGCGTAGCCATCGAAGAAAGCTTGAAGCTTCTCGAATATGAGCGCGTGGCGAAGGGTGATACCTCCACGGTAGAGGAAATTGAAATTACGTTTCCTGGGTTAATTGAACAGGTGATGGGTGAAGCATCTCTGTATGCTCCTCGCCTTGCGGCATTGGCCTTGAAGCAGGCGCAAGGATCTCCTGAAGAAGCAGTATTTTTGTTGCGTGCTTTCAGATCTACATTGGAACGTCCTTATATTTCGCGGGTAATTGATACTGAAAAAATGCAGGTGGAACGTCGTATTTCAGCTGCGTTTAAAGATGTGCCAGGTGGACAGTTGCTTGGTGCAACGCGTGACTATTCTCATCGTTTGATCAACTTTAATCTTGAAGAGGAAACGGCTGAAGACCAAGCACGTATTCGCGAGGAATTTGAAGCTCACGTTGAAGAAATTGGCGGAAACGCAACCGAAGAAGCCCTTGCTTCCCTGGGGTCGCTTCCTAAGGTTATGGACTACCTACGTTCAGAAGGTTTGTCTGAAACGTACGAAAATGACGATACGGAACCAGTTGATGTAACCATGGAACCGCTGACATTTCCTGCTCCTCGATCAGCACGTCTTCAAACGTTAGCTCGTGGCATGACGCAGGGTGTAACAACGTTGGGTTATGCGGCAATCCGTGGCTTTGGCCCCTCGCATCCAACGGTGGGTGAGCTTCGTGCGGGAACGGTAGAGGTGCTTATTGATAACCCTCTTTCTGAAGACCATAACGAAAATGATTCTTACTATGTGGGAAGCATTCCTGTTACGGAAGTTGAAAGCGTATTTTCGGTTGATTCCACCAAAAATGGCAAGGCTCATCTTTCATTTGAAGTGGGCTATGGCTTGGTTATGGGTCATTTGGAAACCAAAGCAATTGCTATGAGTGTTTTGGACTTTTGTCTTAACCAAGGTGATAAGCAGTATCCAACACAGGATGAAGAATTTGTCTTGTATCACGTGGATGGGGTAGAGGCAACAGGCTTCGTTTCTCATCTGAAGTTGCCACACTACGTAACCTTCCAATCTAAATTGTCGAGCGTTCGTTCTACTGTCGGTGAAGAGTTGCGCGCTCATGAAAACTCGGAACACGACGAAGTACTTTCAGAAAATTGTGAAAACCAATCTGTTGAAGAAGGAGAGGAGTAGTAATGCGACAGCTGTACCATTTCGCCTTCTTCGACGAGGCATCTAAGCGCGAAATTCGTCGCGCGGTATTAAAAGGCATCGCCATTCCAGGACACCAAATTCCTTTCGCATCGCGAGAAATGCCTATTGGACGTGGTTGGGGAACCGGTGGTTTGCAGGTTACCTTGTCACTCATTGGCCAAGACGACGTGCTTAAGGTCATCGACCAAGGTGCTGACGATAGCGTTAATGCAGTCAACATCAAAAAGCTGATTGTGGAAACAACCGACGTAGAGGTAGTAGAAGAAACCGAAGCGGCAACCATTATTCAATCGCGTCATCGTATCCCAGAACAGCCTTTATCGGCTGAACAAATTCTGGTTTTGCAAGTCCCTATGCCAGAACCTTTGCGCGAATTTGAACCAAGTGAAGCCAAAACGCTGGTGCTTCACGCAGAAGCAGATTATACCGGTGCATGGCTGGGGCTATTCGATCAAATTATTCGCTATGGCCATACCACAACGAATGCCGATCATCCCTGCTTGGTGGAAGACCGCTACGTTATGGCCCCGTCTCCTATTCCTCGTTTTGACACGATGAAGTTGCATATGAGCGACAACCTAACGCTTTTGGGTGCCGGTCGTGAAAAGAAAATTTACGCGGTACCTCCCTATACCAAGGTTGCTCCTCTTGACTTTGAAGACTATCCCTTCTCGGTAGAAAACTTTGAAGGAAAGCACTGTCGCCTTTGTGGGGCTACGGGAGTGTATTTGGACGAATTGGTAGATGAAGAAACTGGCGAAACCTATTACCAGTGCAACGATACCGCCTATTGTCATGCACGCTGTGAGCAGCAAGCCCAATCCAAGGCCATCGGCGCAACAGCAACCGTAAAGGCCGCTGCAAGTGCTGATGTTGCTGAAGTTGGAAATGCCCTTACCAAGGATGAGTGTCAGGAAGGTGGTAACTAATGAGCATTCCAGAAATGGAACAAAGTCCTTGCTTGTCGGTTTCGCACGTGTCGAAGCGTTTTGGTGAAGGTTGTGACTACTGCCTTTCGCCCGACGCCAAATTAGAACGAAATATTTGTCCTTACTGCCATACGGTTCATGCAGTACGTGATGTAAGCATGAATCTGTATCCCGGCGAAATTGTAGGCATTGTAGGGGAATCCGGTAGTGGTAAGTCTACCTTTATGCAGTGCCTGTATTTTGACCAGGAAGCAACCGAAGGGGAAGTTCGTGCTATTCCTTACGATGGCGGCGAACAGAATTTACTTGCACTGTCTTCGCAGCATAAACGACAGGTCCGTAATACCGTACTAGGCATGGTGTATCAAAATCCCTATCTGGGACTTCGTATGAACTTTTCTTCTATGTCTAATATCGCTGAGCAGATGATTGCTGCAGGAAATCGCAAGGTTGAAGCTATGCGTGCACGCGGTAACGACTTGCTGGATAAAGTGAATATTCCCTTAAGTCGTGCAGGAGAACCTCCTAAGCAGTTTTCGGGTGGCATGCAACAGCGTGTTCAAATTGCGAAAGCTCTTTCAAACAATCCACCTATTTTGTTGCTTGACGAAGTAACCACTGGGCTCGATCTTTCGGTTCAGGCCAGTGTTTTGGATTTGATTTTGCAAATTAAACGCGATTTTGGCGTAAGCATGCTGGTGGTAAGCCACGACTTGGGCGTAATTCGCATGTTGGCGGATCGAACTTTTGTCATGTTGAATGGCCAGGTTATTGAATCGGGTCTTACCGATCAAATATTGGAAGATCCTCAGCATGCCTATACCCAGCAGTTGGTGTATTCGCTGTTGTAGCCTTTTTCTCTCATCTCTGGGAGGTTGCTCGTTCGGTTGGTATGTGCTCTTTGGACTAGCGGGCAGCCTCCACACGAGGTGCTTATATAACACACGTATTTGAGCAGGTTGGGCGCACTATCACCTCGAAGTTTGTTAAAGAGGAATTAGCGCCGCGCCAGCAGCTCAAAGGACAGTTGAATTTGGAGATACCTATGGAAGCTAATTCTTTAGTAATTCGCGGCGGTAATGTTGTTACCGAAACGGAAATTCTACCTAATCACGATATCGTTATTAAGCAAGGAACCATTGTTGATATTAAGCCAACACTTGCTAATGCCCGTACGCGTGAGGCGGATGTACTTGCTGAAAGCGGAAATCCTGGTTTGGTGGTAGATGCTGCAACGGGTTTGCCGGTGGTTGATGCGCGTGGTGCTTATGTGGTGCCTGGCATGGTGGATATCCATTCAGACTATATTGAATCGGTAGCATCTCCGCGTCCTAGCGTAGTGATGGATTTACCTACTTCGCTTTACAAGGTAGACCGCGAATTGGTAACGCATGGTGTAACGACTATCTATCACTCGCTTTCTACGTATGGATCGCATGTGTTTGACCATAAGCCCATTCGTAATTTCGAAAATGTAAGTAAGCTTTTAGATGCTATCGCTGCGATTCGTGAAGGGGAAGAGCACGATCATCTTATTCGTCATCGTTTGCACTTGCGTGTGGAGCTTGATGCGGTAGATCGTGTAGAAGAAATTGAGCGTTATTTAACCGAAGATAAAGTGGATCTTATTTCCTTTATGGATCATACCCCTGGCCAGGGGCAATATCGCGATCTGCTGGTATACAGCAACACCATGAAGGGGTATCGCGAAGGTATGACTGACGAAGAAGTGGATAACCTTATTAAAGACCGTCAGAATGCACAGAAAATTAGCCCCGAAGATTTGGAACGTTTAGCAAATCTTGCTCATGAAAAGGGTATTTCTCTTGCGTCTCATGATGATGATTGCTCTGAAAAAGTGGAATACATGGATTCGTTGGGTGCAGTTATTTCGGAATTTCCTATTGATATGAAAACTGCCCACGAGGCAAAAGAGCATGGCATGTATACCTTGGCAGGTGCTCCCAATGTAATGTTGGGCCATAGTCATTCCGGCAATCTTTCTGCACGGGAAGGCGTAAAAGACGGAGCCATCGATATGTTGTGCAGTGACTATTATCCGGCAGCGTTAATCGATGCGGTATTTACGCTCCATCGTGAATGCGCCATGAGTTTACCTGCTGCTTTTGCGTTGGTAACGGCAAACCCTGCTAAGGCTGTTGGTATCGATAATGAAGTGGGTTCGCTTGAAGTAGGAAAGCGTGCCGACATTTTGCTCGTGCGCGAAATTGGCTGCAATCCTGAAGGCAGCGTTACTACGCCTGTTATTACTCGTGCTTTTGTGGGCGGTAATTCAGTGTATCGTTCTCACTATCCTGATCAGCCTCAGGGCTATGATCGCTAGGAGGTAATTGTGGAATCAGTAGTAGAAATGCCTAGCCCAGCAGCACCTTCCGCAAAAATGGATACTGCAGTAACGGAGCCTTCAGCCAAGCTTGCAGGCGAACTTTCAACCGAATCTTCTGCGGAACCTCTGCTCAGTATTGAGAATCTGTCAAAGTCCTTTTATATGCATATGGCGGACCGTCGCATTAAGGGATGCCAAAATATTACGCTGTCTATTCAGGAGGGCGAATTTGTAGGTATTACGGGACGTTCAGGATCGGGTAAATCAACCATTTTGCGTTGCATTTATCGAACAAATTTGCCTGAATCAGGTTCTATTTGGTATCGCAGTGCCAGCTTTGGCAAGGTAGATTTGTGTACGGTTGGCGAACGAGAAATGATTCATATTCGCGCCTACGAAATGGGCTATGTGTCCCAGTTTTTAAATGCGCTCCCACGTCAAACTGCCTACGATATCGTGCTGCAAAGTGCTTTGGAAACCTTTGGTTCGGCAGACATGGAGCGCGCAAAGGAAGAAACCGAAAAAATGTTGCGTCACTTTGATATCAATGAATCGTTGTGGCCGCTGTATCCTCGTACGTTTTCCGGTGGCGAAAAGCTGCGCTTAAATATTGCTGCGGCTATGATTAAACAGCCCCGTTTGCTTTTGCTTGATGAGCCAACCGCTTCACTTGATGCGGCATCCAAAATGAAGGTTCGCGAATTGATTGAGCAGCTAAAGGCTCAAGGCACTACCATGTTGGGAATCTTCCATGACTTAGAATTTATGGAAGGACTTTGCGACCATGAATTCAATATGCAGAAGGGAAGCATTGTTGCTTAAAATGCGGCAGGTCAATTAAGGCAGGTAAAACAAAAACGGCGTACAAACCATGGTGTTTGTACGCTTTGTTGTATTGATAAGGATCATATATGAAGCCCGATATTACCCTACAAGAACTATTAAAAATTGATGGCGCATCCGGCAAAGATGGTGCAATGCCAATACGTGCTGATTTGCACTGTCATTCAACTATTTCCGATGGATCGTTTACTTCGGCAGAACTGCTAGCGCAAGCACAAGCAGCAGGGCTTACTCATCTTGCGATTACCAATCATGACACGACAGCAGGTTTTGATGATGCGCATGCTGCTGCCCAAGCGTTATCGGCGGTTCCGTCCGAAGGTGCTTCGGCAATAACGTATGTTTCTGGCATTGAAATTAGCGCATGGAACCCGAAGTCGGGACGCAAGGTTCATATACTGGGCTACGGCTTGAAGGAAAATTCACCTGCTATTGCTGCTCTGTGCACCCCAACTTTAAAGGCCAGAACTGCTAATACCGAATGGCAGCAAGAACAGCTTGAAAAGGCTGGGTATGCGCTTGACTATCAGCGTTTGGAACAGCTGCGCAGTGCTTCGACCGGTTTTTATAAACAGCATCTTATGGCAGCACTAACTACGGCACCGTTTACCACTCAGGAATATCAAACGTTGTATAAAAGCCTGTTTAAGGGTGAGGGTATTTGTAAGCGCGATATTGCCTATGTCTCTATGTGCGATGCGGTACGTGCCATTACTGAAGATGGCGGTGTGGCGGTGTTGGCGCATCCTGGTCAGTTAGAAAGTTATGATGCGGTACCAGAATTAGTAGATGCGGGATTGTGGGGTATAGAGCAGTTCCATCCTGATCATAGTGAGTCGGATTGGAAATTGTGCGAGGAAATGGCACAGCGCTTTGGTCTGGTTTGCACGGGTGGATCCGATTTCCATGGGGATTTTGGTGAAGTAGAGCGTTTGGGGCAATGTTTGCTGTCAATTTCGTAAAACTCTCTTTAATTTCACCCTCTCTTATCGCTATAATAGTAGGGCTTTTGTGAATTACCCTTTGAATTCTGATTGCTTTGCAATTATTCATTGTCAGAGCTGTTGGTAGTGTGGTACATTCACTCGAGTTGAATTACTGGGCCATCGTCCAATGGTAGGACTCTGGTTTTTGGTACCAGCTATGTAGGTTCGAATCCTGCTGGCCCAGCCAGTTTTTTCAAGCAATATGGCGAGTCCTTGCGGCTCGCTTTTTTAATACAATGGTTTGTGTTGTGCGAATGTATCGAAATCGCCGGGAGGCCTACTGATGGCAGAATATGTAGAAGGTAAACGCCCTGTTCTTGAGGCGCTTAAGGCAAATATTCCTGCAAAATGTTTATATGTCGCCGATGGTCTTAAGGGCGATAAAGTAGTTTCCGATGTGGTAAAACGCTGCCATAAGATGGGCGTTTCGGTTAAACAGGTTAAGCGTAGTGATTTAGATGCGCGTTCTGAACGTGGCTCCCATCAAGGACTTATGCTAGAAACGCGTCCTTACCATTATGTAAGTGCGCAAGAAATCATTGAAGCAGCGCAAGAACATGCTGATGAACATAGCGGGCAAGCACTCATCATTATTCTTGACCATATTACCGATGCAGGAAACCTGGGTGCTATAGCGCGTTCGGCAGAAATTGTAGGCGCATCAGGCATTATTATTCCTAATAAACGTTCTGCTCATGTAACAGCAGCAACCTATAAAAGCTCTGCAGGGGCTATTTCTCACATCAAGGTTGCTCAGGTAAGCAATGTTTCCCAAATCATCGAACGCCTGAAGAAAGAAAACTTTTGGGTTGCGGGTGCGTCTGAACAAGCAACGGAATGCATTTGGGATGCGCCTATGGCGGGCCGTCTGGTGCTGGTTATGGGTAGTGAAGGTGAAGGTCTTTCACGCCTCACCAAAGAACATTGTGACTTTTTGGTGGCGCTTCCGCAGGCGGGCCAGGTAGGGTCGCTTAATGTGGCGCAGGCCGCAACAGCATGTATGTATGAATGGATGCGTCAGTGTCGCGAACAGAATAAGAAAGCTCAGTAAAATGGCAAAAAAGCGTAACAAGCTTCTTATTGTTGATGGCTACAACGTGTTGCGTAGTGGCTCTCGCTATGTTCATATGCGCAATCAGGAAGATTATACTTACGAAAAATTCAACATGGTACGTGAAGCGCTTATCAGTGATGTGGCCGCATATGCAGGCAGTGAATATCGTGCCGTTATCGTGTTTGACGCGGCGGATAATCCTGAATCAGCGGGCAAAACGCAAACCATTGGTGGCGTTAAGGTTATGTTTTCACCCTTTGGGTCTTCGGCAGATAAGGTTATTGAAAAGCTTTCTCATGATGCGCGTGAACGTCGCGTTGAAGTTATGGTTGTTACCAGCGATGCTTCCATTCAGGATGCAGTATTTGGTGGTGGCGTAGATCGTATGAGTGCCAATGGCTTCAGTCTTGAAATGGACGATTTGTCGGATGAAGCCGATCGTGA
>OCHV01000206.1_pt1 | contig 57746 bp, 49 predicted proteins | sample 1538461 | NCBI WGS metagenome assembly OCHV01 (sample SAMN04571692, study PRJEB22368) | human gut metagenome | biome: human gut; material: stool | host: Homo sapiens | place: Luxembourg | collected 2012-08-03 | reverse complement strand
CAATGCTGGCCTCGATTGCCAACATGTTCATCGGAAATTGCTTCGAAAATCGAACCAAGGTTAGCTTCGCCTAGGATAATTGTATCTATGAGGGAGGAAACTGATTGATTAAGCTCTGATCAATTCCTCCCCGATGGAAAATTCCCGCTAGATTCTTCGAATTTAAGCCTCCGAAGGGCGCTTGGAAAAATTACGTACTTTGCAGAGCTTCCTTAAATACATCGGTCGTTCTTCGCTGACCCTTGGTTATTCCATCGCGTTGTCCGAACTGATCGTTTCTCCGGCTATGCCTTCTGCCACTGCTCGAGGAGGCGGCGTTTTCTACCCGATCGTTCAGTCTTTGGCGAATGCCTTCGGTTCTCAGCCCGGGCCCACAGCCGGCAAAATCGGTAAGTACCTCATGCAGGTCGGTTATCACACTGACGCAGTGACCTGCACAATGTTCCTGACATCTATGGCCGGCAATCCGCTGTGCGTCGGCTTGGCTGCTACCGCTGTCGGTGTCGAAATTACATGGATGAACTGGGCAGTTGCCGCTATCGTTCCGGGTTTGATCAGCTTGTTCCTGGTTCCGGTTCTGATGCTCAAACTTTCTCCTCCTGAAATCAGAGACATTCCCGATGCTCGCGACTTAGCTATCAACGAGCTCGAAAAGATGGGTCCGATGAGCCTTCAGGAAAAAGTCCTCGCATTCGTATTCGTCATGTGCTTGGCTCTGTGGGCTACAGGCTCTTGGACAAAACTCGGCGCAACACCGGTTGCCATGCTCGCTGTGGCAATCATGCTGATTGCAAAAGTTTTGGACTGGAAAGACATCCTCTCCGAAAAAGGTGCTTGGGACGCAATGTTCTGGATGGGCGGCTTGGTTGTTTTGGCTACTGCACTTGCAAAGTCCGGCTTCATTGCATGGATCGCCAAACTTATCGGTACAGCAGTTGCTGCCGCTGATATGGGTTGGGTTGCATCCTTCGTGCTTATTTCGCTTATTTATATCTATTCGCACTACTGCTTCGCTTCCGTAACAGCACGTATTTCAGCGATGTACGCAGCATTCGTAGCAGTTGCCGCCGCCTGCGGTGTCCCGGCCATGCTGGTTGCCATCACATTCGGCTGCTTCGCTAACCTGCCGATTTCACTGACTCACTACGGCAACGGCTGCGGCCCGGTTTATTTCGGTGCCGGCTATGTTTCTCAAGGTGAATGGTGGCGCAACGGCTTCATCATCACAACAATTAATGTAGTGATTTGGCTCACCATCGGTATGACCTGGTGGAAGTTCATCGGCTTGTACTAATCAAAAGCAAGTATTTGAGTGCTAAAGGCTGAAACCGCGTAAATGGTTTTAGCCAAAAACCAAAAGTCCCGTGATTTCGCTCCGAGACTTTTCTTTACCCGGACGGTTGGATGACTGAGTTTTTGTACTATTACTTCAGTAGTCCTGTCGTTCTTGAGTTCGGGATAATCCTCAGACCATAAAACGAAAAAACTTTTCTAAAGAACCGAATTTCACTTTTTTCTTGATAATATTTTTCTTACGGATATAACTTAGTTCATTTTGCAGCCATGTACTTCAGCGTTGCTTCTCACAGTTGGTGGTGGCCCATCGATTTCACTCGATGGTGCTGGAGTAATGCTTACTAAAATCTTCGGCCTAGAAGCTAAAGAACCAATCTAACCATCGAGCAAAAAACTCGGTGGTTTTTTTATTTTCCAGTTTTTTATTAAATAGGTACCTCAAATGAATCTCTATAAATCTATTCTTCCGGTTGATGAAAAGGGCTTTTACGGTGAATTCGGCGGCAGCTTTGTTCCTCCCGAGCTTCAGAAAAACATCGATGAGCTGCAGGAAGCTTATCTTCGTTATGTTGATGACCCCGAATTCCAGAAAGAATTCAATGACCTTCTAAGAGATTACGTCGGTCGTCCGTCCCCTCTTTACTTTGCTCCGCGCCTTTCCGAAAAATACGGCACCAATGTTTATCTCAAGAGAGAGGATCTGAATCACACCGGTGCACATAAAATCAACAACGCAATCGGTCAGGCACTCTTAGCCAAACGCATGGGCAAAAAGCGAATCATTGCCGAGACCGGCGCCGGCCAACACGGCGTTGCTACCGCTACCGTGTGTGCTCTTATGGGGCTTGAATGCTCTGTCTATATGGGAGAGCTCGACATTCAGCGTCAAAGACCGAACGTGGAAAGAATGAAGATGCTCGGCGCAAAGGTGATTCCGGCGACCAGCGGATCGAAAACACTCAACGACGCCGTCAACGAAGCCCTCGAAGCCTGGATGAAAGACCCCGAAAACTTCTATTTGATCGGTTCAGCTGTCGGTCCCCAGCCGTATCCGGAAATGGTGTCTCGGTTCCAGTCCGTAATCAGCGAAGAAATTAAAAAGCAGCTCAAAGAGAAGACCGGTAAAGAAAATCCTGATTACGTCGTCGCTTGTTTGGGCGGCGGAAGCAATGCGGCAGGCGCTTTCTATCACTTTATCAACGAGCCGTCAGTTCATCTCATTGCAGCCGAAGCAGCAGGCAAGGGCGTTGACAGCGGAGAAACTGCCGCCACTCTGACTATCGGCGAAAAAGGAATCCTCCATGGTTCTCAGACTATGTTGATGAAAGACGAACAGGGCAACGTTAAGGAGGCTTATTCTCTGTCTGCCGGCTTGGACTATCCCGGTATCGGACCGTTGCATGCTCATTTGGCAAAGACCGGAAGAATGGAAGTTGAAGCAGTGACAGATGATGAGGCGTTAAAGGCCGCATTCATGCTGACACGAGAAGAGGGCATTATTCCCGCTCTTGAATCGTCCCACGCGCTTGCTGTCTTGGAAAAGAGAAAGTTCGGAAAAGACGACGTCGTTGTGATCAATATTTCCGGAAGAGGCGACAAGGACCTGGATAACTATCTGAGCAGTTCTTTTGCTCAGGGAGCCCTGGAATAATTTTTTGGAGGTGGTCGAAAGGCCGCTGAAAATGAGAAAGCCTCGGAAATCAAACCGAGGCTTTTAGAATTTTGGCGGAGTGGACGGGACTCGAACCCGCGACCCCCGGCGTGACAGGCCGGTATTCTAACCAACTGAACTACCACTCCTTCTCGTCAAACGCTTACGCGTCATCGAAGTGAAACGAATTCTACATAGATTAAAAATTCGTGCAACTCGAAATCGTAAATTTTTGCGTTCTGTTACATCGAAAATTAGCAGTAGCCTGATTTTGCGGGAAAAAATATTTTCCGGCTCGATCGCAATTCGGTTTTTCTTAATTTTCTGCCCGGTGCAATGTACAGAGTTATTTTTTTCGAGCGGCATTTTTCCAAAAGTTAACCAAGATTCAAGGTTTTTGACGTGAACTTTTACTCAAAATTTCCCGCGGAAGGTAAAATTAGACCTTTGTTTTGTATTCCAATAAGAATCGCTCGCTAAGAGCTTGAGGATCATAATGTTCCAATCTTTTAGAAACCAGAAACGTTGGCTGATGCTTATCGCCATGATTCTGATTATTCCTGCATTTGTCTTTATCGGTATTAATGGCTACAGCCGTTTGAATCCGGATGCAAATGCAATCGCCAAGGTTGACGGTAAAGGTATTCAGCCTGAAGAATTCGATTACCAGAAACGCGAATATATTGAGCGTATGCGCCAGCAGGAAGGAGGTGCCGTTGATCCGAGCATCTTCGAAACACAGGAAGCCAATGCCGCTATCCTTCAGAACCTTGCTACCAGACGCGCTCTCCAGGCACAGATGGCTCACCACTATATGAATGTGAGCGAAGCTGATGCTATCAACGTGATTAAGAACGCAGACGCTTTCAAGAAAGACGGACAGTTCTCTCCTGAGCTGTATGAAAACTATCTTGCCGCTCGCGGTAAGAGTGACCAGCAGTTCGTTTATGAACTGAGAAGAGACCTCGTTCAGGATATGCTGGTTAATTCTGTTGCTCAGACAACCTTTGTTCCTAAGAAGACGGTTGCTCTGTTAAACGACATTCTTCGCGAAACCCGCGTTGTTCGTACGATGAGCTTTGATCCGTCCGCCTACATGAAAGACGTCAAGGTTTCTGAAGAACAAATCAAGAAATACTACGACGAACACAAGGACGACTACCGCGCTCCTGAATCCCTGAACATTCAGTTCGTTGTGATGTCCCCTGAAACCGTCAAGATGACAGCTGAACCTTCTGAGCAGGAACTGAAAGATTTCTACGAACAGAACCGTAAGAAATATGAAGTCGAAGAATCCAGACGCGCAGCCCATATCCTGATCGCTCCGGATGCCAATGAGGCCGATAAAGCCAAGGCTGACCAGGATGCCAAAGCTAAGGCAGAAAAGATCCTTGCCGAAGTCAAAGCCGATCCTTCTAAGTTTGCTCAGTTAGCTAAAGAAAATTCTGCCGACCCCGGAACAGCTGAAAGCGGCGGCGATCTTGACTTCTTCACTCAGGGTCAGATGGTTCCTGAATTCGACAAAGCCGTTTTCGGAGCTAAGAAAGACGAAATCGTCGGACCGGTCAAAACCGAGTTCGGCTATCACATCATTCATGTGACCGACATCAATCCGGCTCACGTTCGTCCGTTCGAAGAAGTTCGCGGTGAAATCCTCAAGTTCTGGCAAGACCAGCACCGTCAGTCTATGTTTGCTGAAAATGCCGACGGCTTTACCAACATGGTCTACGAGCAGAGCGACAGCTTAGACCCGGCAGTTGAAAAATACGGTCTGACACTTCATACGCTTGACGGTCTGACTCAGTCCGGTCTTCCGAAGACATCTCCGGATGCTCAGTACATCACGAAGCGTGTCATTGAAGACCTGTTCTCTCCGGACTGCCTCCAGGAAAAGAGAAATACACAGGCCGTGGAAGTTGCTGCCAACACACTGGTTTCTGCCCGTATTGTTAAACACACTCCGGCTCACATTAAGTCCTTTGACGAAGTGAAGGGTGATATCAAGGACCAGCTTGAACTGGAACAGGCTTCTGCCTTGGCTAAGAAAGCCGGTGAAGCTAAGCTGGCAGAACTCAAGGCTAAGAAGGATCTGGAAGGTTTCGGTCACGAACTGACTGTTTCCCGTATCAATCCTCAGTCTCAGTCAATGCCTTTGATCCAGGCTGAGATGGCGGTTCCTGCTAAGAGTCTTCCTGCTTTCACAGGTACCACCGTTCCTGACGGTGCTTATGTGATCAGCTATGTTGAATCCAGCAAGATGCCTGCAGCTGACGACAGCCAAGTCGATGAAATTCGCGGAGAAGCCCTGACAGCTCAGTCCAGAGCCGATGAAGCTTCCTTCTATGAAGGCTTGAAAAAGCTCTACAAGATGGAAATCCTGAAGAAGGAATATGAATATCAGGCTCCGACTGTAATGAAATAGGGCAATGAGCCGTGTAAAAACACCGCTTTTATCCCCCAGCCGCAGTTACAATAAAATGTACTGCGGTTTTTTCTTTTTCAAAAACATGGAAATTTTTGACGTTCCCGGACTTACATTGAGGCATGAGCTAAAAGCCGGTGACCTCGGCAGACTGATTGAGTTTTCCTGAATCTACGGGCATTCGGATTTCGATTATCCGATCGCGTTTGAAGGCTATGTGGCAACAACTTTCGCTGAGTACGTTATTGATCCGAAACCGAGAAATCGTCTTTGGATGGTGGAAGACGAGCAGGGACTTGTCGGCACCATCGGAGTAATGGATCGAGGAGACTCTGCGCAGCTCAGATGGTTTTCCGTCAGACCGGATTGGAGAGAAAACAATCTAGGAAACTTTTTGTTTGGAGCCGCAATGGAATACATCCAAGAAAACGATTTTCAAAAAGCGTGGTTATCGACGTTTTCTGAAAGCGAGATTGCCGTTGCGCTCTACAAACGGAGAGGCTTCCGGATAATGGTAGAGACCGATGTTGAGATTGGCGGGAAGAACTACCGTGAAATAGTCATGGAAAAGTCATTCCTGACCTAGATCGATAAAACCAAATCGTATCGCTAAATCTTTAGTTTGTTTTTGAGTACTTATTTCGGAGAGATTTTGCGCATTCCGCAACAGTGCGTGGATATATTAACTGACCGGAGGATCCGGTCATGGTTGATTTCATCACCTATTTGTGGGCGGCTTTTAGCCTAGTCATTCTTTGCTGGCTGATATACCTATTTGCGAGGAAAAGAATAGGAAAGATCACTTTTGTTTGCTTTTTAATCTTTGTGGTTGCCGGAGCCGCCGGTCTCACTGGCTGGCTGCAAGTTGTGTTTCAGGCGGCTGCTTAGATCCTAAAAATCCTGTAAGCCAAGCGGATTAAGCCTTTCGGACGGGGCTTTTTCGTAAACTTTTTGCCAACTTTCAGGCGGTATCGTTACAATGTATTTGTAGTTTTTGATACCGACAATTATTCTATGCAAAAGAAAATTTGGCACAAGGTTGCAGAAGAGATCTCGCTCCAAGTTTCTTTAGGTAAATGGCCAGTTGGCTCGATCACCCCCGGAGAAATTGAACTTGCCAAACAATTTAATGTGAGCAGGGATACCATGCGCAAAGCGCTGGCGTACCTTTCTCAGCAAGGATTGTTTGAGCGCAAAGCACACGTTGGAACCCGCGTAAAAGCTAGAACACGCACAGGTCGGTTCTTAAATGAATACAACGATATTCGAGGAATCGATCATTACGGCAATCTCTATCCTCGGCACATCCAAAACGTCGAACGTTTGGTTCTCAATGAAGAAACCGCGGATCGTTTGGGTTTAATCCCCGGTGAAGAAGTCATTCGATTCAAGAATATCCGCGTAGCATCAGAACGCCATCCGGAAGCGGTGGTCGTCACCTACGTTTATATCTATCCGAATGCCTTGGAAGTGCTGGATCTGATTAAAAAACGATCCGATGACCTCATTATTACTTTGGCAGAAGAAGTGACAGGGCAGGAATGCGTGGAAGTGAAGCAGGCGTTTTCAGCGACAACGATGCCCAAAGAAGTCTCGGATATTTTCCATGTTCCAGAGAACAGCCCGTCGCTTAGAATCATTCGAAACTATTACGACTCGAGAGGCCTCTCAATCGTCGCTTCGGAATCTTTCCACATGGCTGAAAGATTTTCTTTCTCGGTTCGAAGCGTCAAACGTTCCTAAAAGAAAAGGAGGCCGGAGCCTCCTTCCGAATCCTATCTGTTATTCGAATTAGCCGACAACATTAAGAATCAATCTTTCCAAAACCTTGACACCGTTTCTCAGAGATTCGGGGTTCATGGTCATGCGCGGATCATGAAGGCCCGGTGTAACGCCAGTGCCGACGCCGATGTATGCAGCATGAAGTTCAGGCTTCTTCTGTTTGAAGTAGTGGAAGTCTTCTCCGCCGCCACCGCAGTCTTTAGCAACTTTGTCTTCACCGAGTACTTCGCCGATGGTCTTGCGAACCTGGTCGACTAAGTCTTCGTCGTAAACGGCTGCAGGAATCACGCCGCCCGGGAATGTGATTTCGCAGGTGACGTTGACGCAGGCGCAGGCATTGGTGATGGCTGTCTTGAGCTTTTCAAGCAGCTCGTTCATGGTTTCATTGTCCTGGGCGCGGATATCAAGAATCATCTTGCCTTTGTCCGGGATAATGTTGGTGGCTGTAGAAGCGCAGTCAATGGAAGTGACTTTAGCAGACCAGGCCTTGTTCGGGTTGACCCAAATGGAGTTCACAGCATTAGTTGCGAGAACGGCTGCTTCAACAACGCTGGCGCCGAGGTGCGGACGGGAGCCGTGAGCGACTTTGCCCTTAAGTTCGACGATGCAGAATGTGCTGGAAGTATGACGAACAGCTGCGCAGACGGTGCCGTCAGGAATGTCCTGGATCGGACGAACGTGAGCACCGAAGGCGTAGTCAACGTCATCTAAGACGCCGTCATCATAAGACTTCAGAGCGCCGAAGAGGGTTTCTTCAGCTGGCTGGAAGAAGAGTTTTACGCGGCCTTTCTTGACGTGACCGATCAGCTTGGCAGCTGTCGCAAGAACCATAGCGGTATGAGAGTCATGGCCGCAGGCGTGAATGCAGGCGTCCTTTCCGTCGATGACAAAAGGAAGGGCGTCCATGTCGGCACGCAGCATGACTGTGGGTCCGGGTTCTGTACCGTCAATGTAGGCAACGACACCGGTTCCGCCGATGCCGCGGATCGGCTCAAGACCCATTTCCTTCAATTTGGCAGCGACGTAGTCACTGGTCTTGTGTTCGTTGAAGCCGAGTTCCGGGATCTGGTGAAGATCGGTTCTCATGGCTACTACATCAAAATCTTTAGTGTCCATCTTATTTTCCTTGTTGAGGTTATCCTCGAAGATTTATAAATCAGAAGAAGCTTCCTTTTGAGAGACATCTTCCTTTCGGTTGGATCCCGCTGTCATGGCGAAGCGGAAGAAACGGCACTCGAGGGGGCCGTTGAAAAAAACGATTTTTTTAGACTCTTTGAGCCGCATCTGGCGAGGCAGTTCTCGGTCGCTTGTGAGCATCCAAACCGTCCAGCCCGCGAAATTGCGTTTAAGGTTATCGGCCACGTTCTTCATCATGGAAGCAACACTGGCAGATTTCGGATTGGATTGTTCACCGTACGGCGGGTTCGTCACGATTAAACCCGGCGTCTCGGAGGAGGGCTGAACTTCACGGGCGTCGCAAGCCGTGAAGCGAACTTTTCCTTCGTTGACCCACTGAGAAATACCGGCTAAGACGGCATTCTTCTGAGCGCGATCGACGATTAATGTCGAAATATCACTTCCGGCCAAATTAACCGGAACATCAAAATTCACTGCCATTCGGGCTTCTTTCTTGATGCGCTGCCAAGCTGTGGAATCAAATCCGCGGAAGCGCTCAAAACCGAAGCGGCGGTTAAGTCCGGGAGCCATATTGCAGGCAATTGTAGCTGCTTCAATGATGATGGTGCCAGAGCCGCAGAAAGGATCCTGCAGCGGTGTATCCGGTGTCCAGCCGGCAAGTCCGAGAAGGCCTGAGGCGAGGTTTTCTTTCAGAGGGGCTTCGCCTTTGGCTTCGCGCCAGCCCCGCTTAAAGAGAGATTCACCGGAAGTGTCTAAATAAATAATGCAGTTCTTGTCCGTTAAATGGACATAGATGCGGATGTCCGGATCGTGTTTTTCTACGTCCGGGCGCTGACCGTCGGTCTCGCGAAAATAGTCGCAGACGGCATCTTTGACGCGAAGCGCGGCAAAAGCGACGCTTTTAAGAGGAGAGCGGCGGGAAGAAAGTTCGATTTTGAAGGTATTTTCAGGTGTGAAATACTGTTCCCAGCGGAAGGATTTCGCTAATTTATAGATATCTTCTTCCGTACGATAAGGTCCTTCGGTCACCTTCAAGAGAATTCTCGAGGCGTAGCGAGTCCAAAGGTTGACCTGCATCATTTGGCTCATTTCTGCGCCGAACCAGCAGCCGCCTTTCTCTAAACGGAATTTTTCAATACCGAGCTTTTTGAGTTCCTCAGCGAAGAGCTCTTCTAATGAGAGAGGAACGACTGCATAAAAAGGTTTAAGCAAAGTATTCACAAGAATTCCTTCTTTATTTGAATTGAATTGTAGGCCTTTCGGCCTGCGGCCGTAAGATGGTTTACCACAAGGAAACTCTTACTTGCGAAGTTCGCCGTGGCCGAAAACAACATATTTTTGACTGGTTAAGCCTTCTAATCCCACGGGTCCGCGGGCATGAATTTTGTCCGTAGAAATTCCGATCTCGGCGCCTAAGCCGTATTCAAAACCGTCTGCGAAACGTGTCGAGGTGTTGAGCATGACGGATGAAGAATCCACTTCACGCAGGAATCTTTCGGAATGCTCAAGATTATTCGTAATGATGGCATCCGTGTGGTGAGAACCGTACGTGTTGATATGATCGATAGCTTCTTCCAGCGTATCGACGACTTTAATCGAAAGAACAGGAGCGTTGTATTCCTCAGACCAATCATCTTCGGTCGCGTCTTTCACCCGACCGAAATTTTCCAAAATGGCCTTAGAAGCAGGATCGCAGCGAAGTTCCACGCCTTTCTTGAAATAGACGGCGCCGATCTTGGGTAAGAACGTTCCGGCAATTTTACTGTTGACCAGCAAAGTTTCCATCGCATTGCAGGGAGAATAACGCTGAGTCTTGGCGTTGTCGCAGACGGAAACCGCCATATCGATATCAGCGCTCTCATCCACATAGGTGTGGCAGATGCCTTCGAGATGTTTGATCATCGGAACGGTTGCTTCCTGCATTAAGCGGGAAATCAGACCTTTGCCGCCGCGGGGAATTAAAACGTCGATGTATTCACGGGCAGTAATCAGCTCGCCCACCAGATCGCGGTCCGGATCTGAGATGATCTGAATTGCGTCGGAGTTAATACCGTTTTTCGAGAGAGCCTGCTGAACAAGGCCTGCTAAGAAAGCGTTGGAGTTTTTAGCGTCCGAGCCTCCGCGGAGCACAGCAGCGTTTCCGCTCTTGAGGCAAAGTGCAGCCGCATCGATGGTTACGTTCGGTCGAGACTCATAAATAATGGCGACTACACCCAGAGGCACGCGCATTTTGCCGACTTCAATACCGCTCGGCTGCGGACGAACATCAGTTATTTCACCGATCGGGTCTCTTAGAGAGGCTATCTGGCGAAGTCCGGCGGCCATTTGTGCCACCGTATCGACTGTGATTGTCAAACGATCGATAAACGCTTTAGAAAGACCGTTCTTTTCTGCTTCAACAATATCCAGGTTATTCGCTTTGAGCAGATCTTCCAGATTCTTGCCAAGCAAATCCGCCAAGGTCTGAAGAACATCGTTTTTCTGTTTGGAGGAGGCCTTAGCCATGATCAAAGAGGCTGCGCGTGCTTTTTTGCCGATGGCGGCGATTTTGTCATGGGCCGTTTGGCTGACGTTCGTAGAAACCATAGATTATTACTTCCTTTTTAGGGAGAGCATGAGGCAGACAGCCTTTAATTCCTGCCAGGCGTCTCCGTCACTGCTTTCGACAAAGAGTCCTTTACTCATTCGATCCACATCGCTCAAGCGATGAAGCATCAGTTCAAGGAGTTTAGGATTGGCTCGGCGCGCTGCTCGGTTGAGCGCACTGCGGTGAGCTTCAGAGAGTCCGAATGTTCTGGCGGCAAGTCCGCGATTAAGCAGGAGCAGATTGCGGACAACATCCGTCAGCATCCAGAGGAAAGAAGGAATTTGGACATTTTCCCCTTGCAGGGAATCTATAATTTTGGATACCTGTCCGGCGTCGCCTTCAAGCATCGCAAGAAACAGCGATTCCTGATCAAAACGGGAAACGTCGGAAACAGCGTCGAGCACATCGCTGACATCAATTTCCGGTTTATTGACGAGCAAGGCGAGCTTTTGAATTTCCTGCGATGTCGCTAAAAGATTTCCTTCGGTTCTTTCAGCGATGAGGTTGGCTGCATCAGGTGTGAGCGTTTGACCGTTTTTCTCTTTGGCGCGTTCCATAATCCAGCGCGGCAGAGCGTTACGGTCGATCAGATCCGTACGGATACAAACGGCCGCTTTCATGAGATGGTTAAACCAGTCTTTTTTTGTCGCGGTCCAGTCGTAATCAAAGAGCGAGACAACGACCATCTTGTCTTCGTCGGCATGCTCAATGATGGCTTCCACTGCCGCAGGACCGTTTTTACCGATCGTTGCCCTGGGGAAAACAACCTCAATCAGATTTTTTTCGCCGAAAAGGCTCTGATCGCCGAGTGCCTCGTAAAGAGGCGAGTAATCGGCGTTGCCTTCAAAAACAAAAGATTTACGTTCGGAATAACCTGCTTTAAAAGCAGCGGCTCGGATGGCGTCCTGAGCCTCGATGGCCAGCAGGGGTTCCGAGCCCAATAAAAACCAAAGCCGAGGAAGATTACCGTTTTCGTCGGGCCTTAATTTTTGCGCAAGAAGACTACTCCAGCTCATGCATACCTTTTCGGACAGCTTCTTCGGAAATGTGGGTCATACGGCTGACCATTTGATGGATACAAGACTGTTCCATTTCTTCGTAAAGAAGTCTTTCCTGATTGGCTCTGCCGTTTTCGTCACTTTCGTCGCGAATCAGTTCGCGAGTGGCGCTGACCGTTGTTGTGGGCAGAAGTTCGACGCCGTTCTGCAAAACGACTCGGAATGTATTCGTTAAGCGAAGACTGTAGATACGAGCTCTGCCGTCAGTGTTGTAAGCCAGGACATTGGAGCCGCGGGACTGTCCCAGCAGCTCAAAAATCGCTTCGGCTTCTTTGCGGTCATTGACAACCTTGACTTCTGTTTGGGCTTCAAGGTTGCGGCGGATGGTTGCCCGAACCGCAGAGTTCTCGCCAAGAGCAATATAGATTGTCTTGAAAGGAACGTTTTGCTTGCCGCGCAGATGCCATCCGCAGCCTGTCAGGCCGAGGGCCGAAAGACCGAGAATGAAACTGCGGCGAGTCAGTCCTTTGTAATTCATAAGCACAGAATAAAACTAAAAGAATGAAACCGCAGGCCCCTTGAGGACCTGCGGCATTAAGCCTTATCAGACCACAATGTTGACCAATTTCTTCGGCACAACAATGATCTTGCGGACAGGTTTTCCGTCAATGAATCGCTGTGCGTCGGGGTTGGCCAAAGCTGCGGCTTCGATTTCAGATTTCGGTGTTTCGGCCGGAACGTTGATTTCTCCGCGCAGTTTGCCGTTAATCTGAATCACGTACTTCACTTCATCGGCAACCATAGCCTGAGCATCAATCTTCGGCCACGGTGCATCAACGATGGAAGTGCCGAAACGCTGATCGTAGCCCAGATCTTCGAAAAGCTGAGCCGTGATGTGCGGAGCGATCGGGTAGAGCGTGCGAAGCAGGATGGACATGCCTTCGTTGATCACGGCGCGTGTGCCTTCGGATGTGTTGTCCTTGAGGGTATCAAGGGAATTGAGCATCTTCATGGCAGCCGAGACAACGGTGTTGTACTGCATGCGGTCTAAGTCGAATTCGGCCTGTTTGAGCGCCGTGTAAATATCGCGGCGAACAGCCTTTTCTTCGTGATTCAGCTTGGAGGCATCCAGTTTGACATTTTCTTTAATGACATCCTGATGCGTGAATCCGAAGTTCCAGAGTCTTCTCATGAAGCGGAACGTACCTTCGGCTCCGGAATTGCTCCAGGCGGCGCTCTGGTCGGGAGGTCCTGCAAACATCACGAATGCGCGGGCGGTGTCGGCACCGAACTTGCCGATGATGGCAGACGGTTCCACAACGTTGTTCTTAGACTTGGACATCTTTTCGATACCGCCGGACTTGACGGGTAGACCGTCTTCCTTGGCAGTGATCTTTTCGATTCTGCCTTTGGCGTCGTAAACAATATCGAGTTCGCTCGGGTAGAACCAGCGTTTTCTTCCGTCCGGAAGTTCACGATAGAAGCATTCTGCGGTAAGCATGCCCTGGGTGAAGAGGCGCTTGAAGGGTTCGTCAAATTTGACGAGGCCCAGGTCACGCATGACTTTGGTCCAGAAGCGGGCATAGAGCAGGTGAAGCACAGCGTGTTCGATACCGCCAATGTACTGGTCCATTGCCATCCAGTAGTCATTGCGTTCGTCGACCATGGAAGTTTCGCAGTCTGGCGAGCAATACCGCATGTAATACCAGCTGGAATCGACGAAGGTGTCCATTGTGTCGGTTTCGCGCTTGGCGTCTCTGCCGCACTTCGGGCACTTGCAGTTAAGGAAGGCTTCGTCCTGATTCAAGGGGTTGCCGGAGCCGTCCGGGATTAAGTCTTCCGGCAGGATGACGGGAAGATCTTTTTCAGGGACAGGAACCGGACCGCAGTGCGGGCAGTTGATCATCGGGATCGGAGTGCCCCAGTAACGCTGGCGGGAAATACTCCAGTCGCGCAGACGATACTGAACCTGAAGTTTGCCTAAACCGAGGGCTTCAAGATCTTTCGCAACGGCGTCGCGAGCCTGTTCGAAATCCATTCCGTCATATTTGCCGGAATTGACGCAGAAGGTGCCTTCTTTTTCGCCGTACCATTCATGCCAAACTTTGTCATCGAAGACTTCGCCTTTCTTGCCGATGACTTGTTTGATGGGCAGACCGTATTTAAGCGCGAAAGCAAAATCGCGTTCGTCATGAGCCGGAACGCCCATCACAGCGCCTTCGCCGTAGGTCATTAAGACATAGTTGCCGATCCAAACCGGAACGTCGGCGCCGGTAAGCGGATGCTTGACGCAGAAACCTGTCGGAACGCCTTTCTTCTCCATCGTGGCCATATCAGCTTCGGAAACTGAGCCCTTGCGGCATTCGTCGATGAAGGCCTGAAGTTCGGGTTTGTCCTTTGCCAAGCGAAGAGCAAGCGGGTGCTCGGCAGCGATGGCAGCGAACGTGACGCCCATGATCGTGTCGGGGCGAGTCGTGTAAACACGAAGTTCTTTCTTTTTACCGTCGAGTTCGTACGGGAAGGCGAGGTTGACACCGTAGGACTTGCCGATCCAGTGTTCCTGCATACGGCGGACCTGTTCGGGCCAGCCCTGAAGCTGGTCGAGGTCTTTCAAGAGTTCTTCGGCGTAATGAGTAATTCCGAGGTAATAGCCGGGAATCTCACGCTTTTCAACAATAGCGCCGCTTCGCCAGCCGCGTCCTTCGATCACCTGTTCGTTTGCCAGCACGGTGTGGTCGACCGGGTCCCAGTTTACTGTCTGGGTCTTGCGGTAGGCAACGCCTTTTTCAAGCATTTTCAGGAACATCCACTGATTCCAGCGGTAGTAGTCCGGTTTGCAGGTCGTAACTTCGCGAGACCAGTCAAAGGCCAGGCCGAGCGGCTCCATCTGAGCTTTCATGTCGGCGATGTTGTCGTACGTCCATTTAGCCGGAGCGACTTTCTTGGCAATGGCGGCGTTTTCAGCCGGCAGGCCGAAAGAGTCCCAGCCCATCGGGGTCATGACGTTCATGCCGCGCATACGCAGGTAGCGGTAAAGGACGTCGTTTAAGGTGTAGTTACGAACGTGGCCCATATGCAGTTTTCCGCTTGGGTACGGAAGCATCGGGCAAACATAGAATTTCGGTTTTTCGTTACCGTTGGCGTCGAGTGCGTGTTCGACGGCGCGGTAGATATCTTTAGCACGCCAGTGGGCCTGCTGGACGGATTCAACTTCCGCCGGATCGTATGTTTCTCTCATGAGAGTTCTTTAGTTAAAGAAGCTGGAAAATGTGTCAATTATAGGTGATGGAGCCGAAAGTTTCGGCTTTGCGGCAAGTAAAGCCGCGGCGGGCGCCTCTATATATTAGAGAGAGGAAATCTAGAACAAATTTTTAAGTCGTAAGCGTTCGTCACTGCGTCTGCAACGTGCAGATGCGTTTGCTAGACTTCTCACTCCTTTGGATGAGAAGAAAAGAATGCAATCCATTACTGAATCGCTTAATAAGCAACAAGCCCAGGCAGTGACTGCCGAACCTAAGTCCGCACTGATTCTTGCAGGCGCCGGTTCGGGGAAGACGCGTGTCTTAACAAGCCGCATTGCCTACCTGCTTCAACAGAATATGGCTCATCCGAGCGAGATTCTTGCGGTTACCTTTACCAATAAGGCCGCTAAAGAAATGCTGGCTCGCCTGCAGAACATGATTCCGATCAACCCGCGTGCTATGTGGGTCGGCACCTTCCATGGCTTATGCAATCGCTTACTGCGTCTGCATCATCAGGAAGCCGGCCTTCCCGCGACGTTTGCTATTTTGGATATGAGCGACCAGCTCGGCGTGATCAAACGCGTGATGAAGGCAAACGGCATTGATACGGAAGAGTTCAAGCCTCGTGAAGTGCAAAACTTCATCAATCGCTGCAAAGAAGAAGGCAAGCGCGCCTCTGAGGTCTATTCAAAGTTCTCTAAAGACAAGGCATATATCCAGATTTATGCCATGTACGAAGCCGTGCTTCAGAGAGAAGGTGCCTGCGACTTTGCTGAACTGCTCTTAAGAGCTTATGAGCTTTTGAGCCGCAACGAAATGATTCGTCATCATTATCAGGAACGTTTTCGTTTTATCTTGGTTGACGAGTTTCAGGACACCAATGTCCTTCAGTATGAATGGCTGAAGCTTTTGGCAGGTCTGGGAGAAAAGAATCCTCCGAATGCAGTTTTTGCTGTCGGCGACGATGACCAGTCGATTTATGCTTTCCGCGGCGCCAACGTCGGCAACATGATGTCCTTTGTCCAAGAGTTCAGAATCGGAGAACCGATTCGACTTGAACAGAATTACCGTTCTCAAGGCAACATTCTGGATGCTGCCAACGCTTTGATTTCCAACAACTCCGAGCGTATGGGCAAGAACTTGTGGACTGATGCAGGCAAGGGCGAAAAAATCCGAGCTAACCGTTCGGATAACGACTTTGATGAAGCCCGCTTTGTTTGCTCTACGATTCAAGAATACATCGACAAGGGCGTCTCTCCCAAAGATATTGCAATTCTTTATCGCTCTAACGCTCAGTCACGTTTGTTTGAAACTGAACTGACCAGACGCGGCATACCGTTCATGGTTTACGGCGGTCTCCGATTCTTCGATCGTGCTGAAATTAAGAACGCCATGGCCTACATGCGCTTGGCAGAGAACCCTTCAGACGATTCTGCATTCTTGAGAGTCGTGAACGTTCCGGCCCGCGGAATCGGCGCGAAGTCCATTGAAAATCTTGTGGATTTTGCGACGACAAACGGAATTTCATTGTTTGAATCCATGCAGTACATCCGCGGAGCAGCAGCCAATAAATTTGCTGCTTTCAAGGAGATTATCGATACCCTGCGCGTTGCCAAGGATGAGATGCCGCTTCCTGCCTTCGTTGACTTCACGGTTGAGAAGAGCGGATTGAAGAACATGTACGAAATGGATCCGAACGGCAGCGAGCGTATTGAAAACTTACAGGAATTAACTTCTGCGGCTCAGGGCTTCATTAAAGAAGAAGCGATCGATACGGAAAATTCCGACGGCACTGCGGTTGAGAATCTTCCTGCTTTAGCAGGATTCGTTTCGCACGCTAGTTTGGAAGCCGGAGAAAACCAGGCGCAGGTCGGTCAAGATGCTGTTCAGCTGATGACCGTTCACGCATCCAAAGGTCTGGAGTTCGACATTGTCTTCATTACCGGTTTGGAAGAGGACATGTTCCCGCACTTCCGAAGCAAAAATGATAAGAAAGCTCTTCAGGAAGAACGCCGCTTAATGTACGTGGCAATCACTCGTGCAAGAAAAGAACTTTATCTGACGCTTGCCGAAGAACGCATGCTCCAGGGCAGAACTTTCTCAAGCTATCCGAGTTCCTTCCTCACAGAAATTCCGGCAGAGACACTCAAGTGGCTGAGCAGAAATCCGTTTGAGTCACGTTACGAAGTCGAGGATGAGGACTCTTGGGGAAGCAGATCCGGCTCGAGTAAAAATTATTCAAGTTCATATCGCAATTCTTCTTTCGGTGGTTCTACAAAACCGTCCGGCCATAGATTCGCTTCAAATGTTCCAGAATGGGCGAAGGGAATTATTGAAACGAAGAAAGAAAAATTGCAGACTCAGAAAATACGAGCTAAGCAGAATTCTGATTCTCCCTTTAAAGCAGGCATTAATATTAATCATGAAAAATTTGGTCCCGGTGTCATCCTTGATACTCAGGGGGCAGGGGATGACTTGGTCTTGATCGTAAAATTCAAGACCGGAGGAATTAAAAATCTTTTAGCGAGAATCGCAGGAAAGAAAATTACAATCCTTTAACTTAATATAAAGTTATTAGTTAGGTTCTGTCTTTAAAGCAGAACCTTATTTTTTACCTAAAATTCTCAATGTTCAGCTAGTTTGACAGACTATTGAATTTTATCTAGGCCTGCTAGATAAAATGAATTATTACTTACAAAAGTGTATATCTAGTATGTTCAAAGATCATTTATCTAGATATATAAATCTAGTTTAAGCCTATAGATATACGATCTTGAATTTTTCTCACTTAAAGAGATGATTCAACTTCTATGTATTGTAATTAACCATCTGAATTTACGTTAAATATTATAGATATAATAGTTAAAGTACAAATCTAAACCATGTAAAAATCAGCTTTAAAAATCATTAAAAATAAATTGTTATTAAGTTCTAGTAAACAATATATAAGAGTTCTATTCAGAAAAAATATTTTCATATAGATTGCATAGATATACTATTTATATCTTTGAATCTTAGGTTTGAAAATGAGGAAAGTAACTTATCGTTTTATTTATGGTAATAACTAAATTCTAAATTTTTCTTCCTATCAATTACTATTGATATCTAAGCTGCATGTATTCTTAACAACATCTTATCATCCTTTGTGAATGATATTTATGTCTGATAATTGTGTTTGGAGCTATTCATAAAGACTATAATTTATTTACCTTTTGAATGATTTTTGGATATAATAGATGCTATTAACGATACTCAAGAGCAAGATTCATCGTGCAAAAGTAACTCAGGCAGATTTAAACTATGTTGGCTCTATCACGATTGATGAAGATCTTTTAAGGCAGTCCGGTATTAATGAATATGAGCAAGTTGATGTCGTTGACATTAATAACGGAAATAGATTAACCACTTATGCCATTGCCGGAAAGCCCGGAAGCGGTATTATTTGTTTAAACGGAGCTGCTGCTCGTTTAGTCTCTGAGGGCGATTTGGTCATTATCATGAGCTACGCTCAAATGACCCGAGATGAATTGAAAGAACATAAACCGACAGTGGTTTTTGTCGATCCGGAATCGAACGAGGTGACCTCCGTGGAGCATCAGGAAGTCCACGGAGAGATTCGGTGAAAACTTCGAATTGAATTAATCGCCGGTAACGGAGAATTTCGGAAGCCCGTCTTCTCTTGTGGGAAGGGGCTCTCGTTTTGTTCGTCCCGGCGTTCCTTTTTGATACAAAGGAACAAACGGATCGATAGAGGCAGGAAGAGGCGAGAAGCTATAGTTTTCGCTTTCAAGCAGTTCTATTAATCTCGTGTGGTAGAACACACGATCCCTTCCGTCTTCAACTCTTTCCAGGATTCCTGCACGAGCTAAGTCATTCAGAATGTGACTGGCAACTTGTCGTCTTGTCGTGAAGATACTGGAGAATTCTCCTGTACGGCATGCAGGATGCTTGAAAATCACAGGCAGGAATGCGGCATGGGATGCCAGCCCGATCATCTTCAGGTAAGCCTCTGTCTGAGCGTATAAGCGCTGCAGAGAGGCGAGCAGTTCACCGGAAAGCAAAATCGCTTTCGATAATGTCTTCAGCATGTATTGAAGGTACGGGGACCATTGACGGGTTCTCAAACCGTATAAACGTTCTTCAATGCCGAAGTGCGCATTGGTCATCAAAGCGCGTCCGAGCATCAAGCATGGCGCAGGAGAGTTGATGTTCTGGCCCATCAAGGAGAGCTGCAGAAGAATTTGCGTCACTCTTCCGTTATGGCGGTTCAAAGGAGAAATCGCCATAAAGTACAAATTCGTCAAAAGAGCGTGAACTAAAGGATCCAGATCCCTGAGTTCTTTTGAATATTTCTCCCATCTAGCCAATTCAACCTGCACAGCCTTACTGTCTGGAAAGGTGTCAGGCTGAAGAAGAATTTGCTCTTCATCGGTCTGTGGATTCTCTCTCCAGTTAATTCCGTCCTGGGGGAAGCTGTTTACTACATTCACAACGGTTTGAAACGTTATAGGGCCGTTGGCAGCCTCATTTGCAGAGTTGAAAAGCGCATTGATGTAATTATCAATAAGGAGAATGTCGGGATTTTCTAAGTCTTTGAGGATCAAAGATAAGAAATAAGACTTCAGAGAGACTTTTAAACCCTGTCGTTCAAGTTCATTTTTAGCTTCGACTGAAGCCATTAAGGGCGCAAAAGTCTCTGCCATTGCGTCTTTGGCAAAGGCGTAACGGAAACCGGAAAGTTCTCGGATAACTTTCAAACAAGACTTTAAGACGGCTAAATCTTCGAGTCCTTCGGAATCGGCTGGGGGAGGCAGGCTGATAGTACCTTGAGCCGCAGCACGCCTTATCTCTTGGAAATGCATTTCGGTCGATCAGTCCTTTTTGTTCTTGTCAGGGTTAACAACGATAATATTTTCGCTATTCTAGCGAAGAGAAAACACAGCGTCCATATGATTAGAGGACTAAAAATTGCCTGAAAGCCTTAAGTTCTTGGTCTTATGAGGAATAATTAGCATGACTTCCGGGAGCTGATAATCTTTCCGTCATCCTCTTAACTTGTACTCGTTAATCCTGAGGCTAATTTTTTTGAAATCGACTCTTGTTCGAGAGAACAACTGCGGCTTGTTAATCCTTAAAAATTTGGTTGCAATTCTTAAGGATTTTCTAACTGCTTGATTAAATTTGAAGTGTCATGAAAGTGACATAATTAGAAAAGATTTCTGCATCAAGCTTGTCGTATTTTCAAATTTGAAGTGTTTATGATTTGCACGTGATTTAGGAGATCATTGTGAACAGAATCGGAGCCAAGCATCGTTGCCCCAAGTTTACGCCCCATCAGACATCTGTCTCTTTGAGCTGCAGCCGCAGACGCTGCCTCTTTATGTTGGGCTTTCAGCGTTATCAGACACGCGGAAAATTGGATTTAAAAGATCATCCGGAATTGAATGATCTTTTCCACCAGACAGCGCATTAATTCGCTGTTTGAAAACTTCGGAACGAACACCGCAGACAAGCTCTGCGGTTCTTTTGCAGGCGCTGTTTCAGCGCCTTTTTGCTTTTTCGGCTGCGGAAATTCTTATTCCTCCAAAATAATAACGGCTCCATATTTCTCAATAAGGAGCCGTAATTGTTTGCATTCGAGCCGGATTACTCTTTACTCAGTGCATTCAGACGTTCCTGAGCAATCTTCACGAACAAGGTGCTTGCTAGGGCAAGTACTTCATCATTGAAATCAAACTTCGGATTGTGCAGAGGAACGGTATGGTTTTCATCGGAAATGCCGATTCTGCAGATGGTACCCGGAACTTTTTCCTGATAGACAGAGAAGTCTTCGCTGGACATAAACGGTTTGAAGTCAGGGTAGATCTTGTCCTTTCCGAGAAGGTCCTGAGCAATGCGGACACCTTCCTTGGTCAAGCGTTCGTCGTTATTTACGGAAGAAATAAGACGTTCGTAGGTGACTTCAGCTTTCAAACCATGGGCTAGGGCGATTCCTTCTGCCATACGTTTGATGGTGTTCTCAACCAAATCGCGAACCTCAGGGAGGAATGTACGTACTGTACCGCCCATGACAGCCTCACCCGGCAGAACGTTATAAGTTCCCAACGTACCTGCATTCATAAAGCAGACCGAAACAACAGCGCTTTCCAGCGGGTCAACCTTTCTGGAAACGATTGTCTGCATAGCCAAATACATTTCGGAGAGAGCGGGAATCGGATCCATCCCTTGATGAGGACGACCGCCGTGTGTGCCGGCTCCGATAAACTTAACAGCGAACGAATCGGAGGCTGCCTGCAGGTGTCCGACTTTGAAACCGACTTCACCTTTCTTTAAGAAGGGTTCGTCGTGCGCAGCATACATTTCTTGAATGTTGTACTTATCCAAGAAGCCGGATTTGACGACGCTTTCGGCGCCTTTGCCGGTTTCTTCGGCGCCTTGGAACAGGCAGACGAGTGTACCGGGGAAGTCACGGTGTTCAGCCATATAAGCGGCTGCGCCCATCAGCCATGTCTGGTGACCGTCATGGCCGCAGGCATGTGCGTGGCCGTCAATCTTAGAGGTCCATTCTTTTTCGCTCTTGTCCTTCATCTTAAGAGCATCGATGTCGGCGCGGAAACCGATGGTTTTGCCGGGCAGGTTGCCTTTGATCTCGACAAATAAGGAGCCTGGACAAGTGGCGTCATCCATGTCTTTAGAGGAAACATTGTGTTTTTCAAGGAATTCCTTGATTTTTCCGATGGTTCTCTGAGTTTCGAAACCGCAGTCGGGGTGTTGATGAATATCGTGACGATGGGCAATCAAATCCGGGAAAAGGGCAAGAATCTCCGGAAGGCACTTATCTTTGGAAACGGGTTCAATCATTTTTTATCCTCCTTTTGTAACGAACCGAGCATAGTCGTGAACTGCCTTTTAATCAATAGTATTACCACCTAATCAGCAAGAAACTCCGAAAAATCGTCTTTGAGCAAATTATTTAAATGTCACGAGGAAATATTTTTGGCCACAACTTTCGAAAACTTTTATTCCTATTTGGTTATGTATTCGATTTTTTCGGTCAAGAAAATATTCTTCCAAGAACTCCTTGCCTTAAATGAAAAGGAGGCGATAAAGGAATTATGGGAGGAGTCGGTTCACAACTCAACGAATTAGCTAATACAAAAAGAGAATAGAACAGGAAAGATCTTAAAATGGGATAGTCTTTCGTAAATTTTTAGAAATAAAAAATAAGGTTCCTATTGGCCAACATCTATCTCGGATTATTGAGGATTTTCTCAAAGAGAGAACTGGAAATTTAAATTAGATTCATTGAAATTAATTATTGAAATATTCAACGTCAAGATTGGATTTGAATGTGAAAGCTCATTTATTGGGATCCGAATGGTATTCGGGAACCATTTTTGGCTATGATGTTTTTTGAAGAAATCAAAGCTTTCAATCGGGCAATAAAAAACCGCAGAGAACATTTCCGCTGCGGTTTTGAAGACGAAATGACATGACCTAATTAGGCTTTAACGTTGTCAGGACGTGTCAATTCCTCTAAGCGGGCATCTTCATCTTCATCTTCTTCCATAGCTACGGGAGAGGTAATACGGAAATCTTCAAGGCTCTTGCCTTCAAGCTCAGCCTGCTGAAGCCAGATGGGTTTGCGGCCGCGTCCCGTCCAAGTTTCGCCTTTAGGTCCCATAAATTTCGGAATCATCGCGCCTTTGCGCATGAGTTTTTTAAGTCCGATTTCTGCAGGCTGCAGGTCAAATTTCTGGATCAATTCACGGCAGGTATTAATTGCGTTAATACGTTCGCGACGAGTAACTTCCTCAATTTCTTTTTCTAATTCTTGTTTTTGACGAATCAGATCTTCTAAAGTTGCCATTTGGACACCGATTGATAAAAAGAAATAACAAAATAAAATTAGATAAGAAGATTATCTATAAATCAATTATAAAGGGAAATAGGGTTATTTATTTTATCAAAAATAATTTTTTAAGGGTCAATTTGTCCGATTTAAGGTTATTCCTCTCTTTAAGGAACTTATTCTAATAGTTCATAAAAACAACTAGATATTGAAATTTATTGAGGAAATAGTGTTTGTCTTTCCGTCGGTTAGCTTATTGGAAGCTGAATTCCAGTTCTTAGTTCTCGTTAGAAAAATTCCATAACTAATTACCAATACCATGATCAAAGTTCGTGAAAAAAAAATAGATTTCGTGCATCAAAGAAATTCTCAATTCAAATCAGTTCCTTTAGGGATTTTTTCTCTGGTTTGTTCGATCGTCCGACGAAGTTGAACCTTCGCTCAAAACCAATAGAAGGACTGTCCATAATTGGCAGAAATTCGTGCCGAATACACCATCCTTTGGTACTCTTCTAACTTATGTTTGGAGAACCCATAGCAGTTAGGGAAAAGGAACCATATCTTGAAAAAAACGCTTCTTCTTATTGACGGTTCAAACTTCATTTTTCGCGCTTATCACGCTCTTCCGCCTTTATCGACTTCGACCGGCACGCCCACGAATGCGATTCGCGGCTTCCTCTCAATGCTGAGAGTGCTGATGAAAGATGTTCCTACGGATTACGTTGCGTGTGTCGTAGACCCAAAAGGCAAAACTTTCCGCTCGGAAATCTATCCTGACTACAAAGCTAATCGTCCTCCGATGCCGGAAGACCTTTCCGTGCAAATTCCTCTGATTTTTGAAGGTGTTCAAAAAGAGGGTATTCCTTTCCTTCAGGTCCCTGGAATTGAAGCGGATGACACCATCGGAACCCTCACGAAAAAAGCCGTTGAAGAGGGCTTTAATGTCGTTATCGCCACCGGCGACAAAGACTTTGCTCAGCTCGTCAATGACAACGTTCTCCTTGTGAATACAATGGGCAAGGACAACAGCTGGCTAAACAGTGAAGGCGTTGAGAAGAAGTTCGGTGTCCCTCCTGAAAAGATCATCGATTTCCTGGCTCTGATGGGAGACAAGATCGATAACGTTCCGGGCGTTCCGAAATGCGGAGAAAAGACCGCTGCTAAATGGATCACTGAATTCGGTTCCGTGGACGGCCTGATCGAAAATGCCGAAAAAGTAAAAGGCAAGATCGGAGAAAACCTTCGCTCTGCTTTGGGCTTCCTGCCGATTGCCCGGCAGCTGGTCACGATTAAGACCGATGCTGATTTATCTGCCGAAGTTCCTTCTTTAGAGTCTCTGAAGTTAAAGACGCCGAATCGTGCAGAACTTCTGGATTACTACAATAAACTGGAATTCAGAAGCTGGGCTAAAGAATTAAAGAAGACCGATGTACCGGGCGAAGTGACGCCGTTGGAAACATCGACAACAGCTCAAAAGAGAGCCGCGGTCGGAGCCGCGCCGATTGAAGGCGATACTCTGGATCTATTCTCTCAGGAACAAGAATCCGAAGTGAAAAGAACGCTTGAAATCGTCACGGACGAGACTAAAGCCAAAGAGCTGGCGCTCCACTTGGAAGAACTAGTGACCAAAGACGGTTTTGAATTCTATGTCTTATCGGACGGCTCCTCCCAGCAGGAATATATCCCGGTCGGTGTCGCTTTCGGAACCACGGACGGCAAGACCAGTTACGTCCCGATTGATAACGACGTTCTTTTGGCTCAAGGCCTCACGCTCGGAACCTTCAAAGAGATTTTCGGGAAGGTGCTTGAACACAAGAAACCGATTAAATGCGGCTATGACACCAAGTACATGAAGCACGTCTTTGCCAATGTCGGCATTAATCTTGCCGGCGTTTCCGATGACGTAATGCTCGAAAGCTACGTTTTAGAGGCGCATCGTCCCCATACGATTGAAAAGCTTGCAGCCAACTGGCTCAAGTATGAACTGAGAGGCGAGGAAGATCTCTTAGGAAAAGGTGCAAAAAAACTGTCATTTTCTAAGATCTCCGTAGAAAATGCTGCCGACTTTGCTTCTGAAAGGGTCTTTATTGTCAGTCGTTTGAATCGTCTCTTTAAGAAAGCTTTGTCTGATGACGCCAAGCTGGAGAAAATCTATCGCGATATCGAAATGCCGTTGTCGGACGTTCTCTTCAAGATGGAGCAAAACGGCGTTCTTATCGATACCAAGCTCTTGGATCAGCAAACGGTACAGCTCAATGCCCAAGCTCAAAAATTAGAAGAAAAGGCTTTTGAAGCTGCAGGTGAGAAATTCAAATTATCGAGCCCGAAACAGCTCGGCGAAATCTTGTTTGACAAGATGGGTGTTGTGCTTGACGGAGCTAAGCCTAAGAAGACAGTCTCCGGTAACTATTCCACCAGCGAAGAAGTCCTTTCCGAGCTAGCGGAAAATTATCCTTTGGCAAAAATCGCCTTGGAGTACCGCACGATCACAAAACTCGTGACGACTTATACGGAAAAACTTCCGAAGATGGTCGACCCCAAAGACGGAAGAGTCCACACGACCTTCGAACAAGCGGTCGCTGTGACAGGGCGTTTGTCCTCCACGAATCCGAATCTTCAAAATATTCCGATCCGAACAGAAGAAGGCCGTAAGGTTCGTGAAGCCTTCATAGCCGCACCTGGATGCAAATTGATCAGCGCTGACTATTCTCAGATCGAATTACGAATCATGGCGCATTTGTCCGCTGACAAGCGTTTGGTCGAAGCGTTCAAAAACAATGAAGATATTCACCGAGCAACGGCTGCGGAAGTATTCGGTAAGGAAAAAGACAAAGTCACACCGAATGACCGTCGGATTGCCAAAGTCATTAACTTCGGTTTGATGTACGGCATGAGCCCGTTCGGTTTAGCAAAGAATCTCGGCATCGGCAGAGACGAGGCGAAGAATTACATCAATAAATTTTTTGCTCGATTCCCGGGCGTTCATGAATACATGGACAGCACGAGAGCTTTAGCCGATCGCCAAGGCTATGTTGAGACGACTTTCGGCAGAAGATTGTGGCTTCCGGAGATTCATGCGGGCGGCGCTCGTCGTGCCGCGGCTGAAAGAGCTGCGATTAACGCGCCGATGCAGGGCACGGCAGCTGACTTGATCAAGCTTTCCATGATTGCCGTTCAAAAATGGATTGAAGAGAAGGGACTCAAGAGTAAATTGATTCTCCAAATTCATGACGAACTGATCATGGAAGTGCCGGAAGACGAAGTTGACTTGGTGAAAGAAAACCTTCCGAAGATCATGGACTCGGTGACCGAACTCCACGTTCCGCTGATCGCTGAAGTCGGCGTCGGAGACAATTGGGAAGCCGCTCATTAACAAAAAACGCTCGGGATCAACCGGGCGTTTTTTGATGAAGGCGCCAAAAGCGCCTAAATATCAATTAGTTGCAGGCTTTGGCTTTTTCGGGAACCAAGCGGCCGACTTCTTTCTTGTCAGCATCGAGAAGGATCAGCTGTTTGTCTTCTTTTTTAATGAAGTGCGTAGCATTGATCATGGTAGTGAAACGCATTTCCTGATCCATGTACTCTTTAGCGCACATTCTCTGCGTCATTGCCATTTCGGTGAATTCAATCTTCCCGTCCTCACCGATCTTGTAACGGCCGGACATAGTGTTGCAGCCGGGTTCGGAAGAGAGCGTACCGTCCTTATGGAAATCAATCATGGCCGGAAGTTCGCAGGAAGATTCGGTTTGTTCTTCAAGCGGCATCCAGGTATTGGCAGCCAGATCTTCATTAGTCAGCGCAAAGGCGGAAGAGGCGGCTGCGCCGAGAGCAAGACAAAGAATTAAGTTACGCATTTCTACTCCAAATGATTTTTTGTTTTCGATAGCTTAATCGAGAAGCAAAAGGGCCTGCGGATGCAGGCCCTGGAATGTGCAACGAATCTTTAACGAAGCGGCGGAACCTCGGATTCGAAAATCGAGCGCCACATCGGATAAAGAGCGCTGTAGGAAAGTCCTGTGACAAAAAGTGCCCACAAGATGACCAAGATCTGGCCTAAATCGCCTAAAGCGCCGAAGGCAACTGCGCCGCCGGAAGCCAGCAGGAAGAGCAGCAGGCCGAGGCAGACAATCGCACCGATGTTTCTGAAGCAAACCACGAGGCTAAAGAAGAAAGCTTTGCCGATGGGTTGTTTTTTCCAGGCAATCAGCATCGGAGAGAAGCATGTGATGCCCAGCAGCATGGCGTAGAGGACGGCGCCCACGATGAAGCCCAGCCAAGGAATATGGCTGAGCACGCTCTGCGGATCAATCTGGCCTTGAGCATTTTTCCATTGAGCAATGTCTCCGGAAGTGAGCAGGCTGACGATCAAGCCGATAACGATGACGCATAGCCCGTAAATCAGGCCCAATAAAACCAGCTTGTTGCGTGTCTCCATGTCGTTCCAGCCTTCACCGAAGCAGGAGAAGAGTGTCGGAGGGCATCCTCTGGCCAGCTCTCTGCCGCAGGCGGCAAAAGCCAAGGCCCCGAAAGGTGTCACCAGAGAGCTCAGGATCGCGCCGAGCCAGGACAAGCCGAGAAGTTCAGACGGCAGGTTGGCGACGAATAAAGCCAGTACGTAACAGCCGAGAATGCCGAAAACAGTTGCGGGCGCACGTTTGACAACAACACATGCGCCTCGCAGCCAGTCCATTCCCGTTTTAAAAGGAAGGTGATAATTTTCCATAAAAGGTAAGTTTTAGATCCAAGGTAAATCTTCAGGCGCGGATTCGCGGCGAAGTTTAAGAATACGTTCGAAATGCGCCGGATCATGCGGGGTGAGAAGCGACGCAGGTCTCGGCATATAGTAATCGTAAAGTCGTGAAACCCAAAATCGAAGGGCCGCAGCCGAGAGAATGTCCTGCCAAAGTTTGTGGTCTTCTTCGGTTAAAGGACGAACGCTGTTGTATCCCTCAAGCATAGCCTGAGCGCGATCGGGTTCGAATTCTCCGGTCTCTAAATCAATCGTCCAGTCATTTAATGTGACGGCGAGGTCATAGAGGAACGGTGCGTTGCACGCAAAATAAAAATCGATGACGCCTGCCAAAGATTCGTCGTCGCCGTTCTGGTTGATCAGAGCATTATTGCGGAACAAGTCTGCGTGAACGGCGCCGGCAGGAAGGGCTTGGTATTCCGGAGACTTTTGAAGCTCGAGCTGACGAGTGACTTCTTCTTCGAGCATCTGGTAAAGACGTTCAGGGATATAAGGTTTAAGCAGCGGCATGGAGGAAAGCCAAAATGCCGAGCCTTTGGTGTTTTCCTGCGAAAACGGGAAATCTTCAACGGCGTTGTGCATCTTGGCCAGCATCTCTCCCATTTCACGGCAGGCCTTGGCAGAAGGTTTTTCTACATAAGTCCCGCTGAGGCACGGTGCAATTGAGCAGGGCTTTCCGTTGATTTCTGAAAGCAGCCCGCCGTCTTTGCGGGGGATGGGGTAACTGACCGCGAGGCCTTTTTTACCGAGATGACTGGTCAGCTCGAGGTAGTACGGAAGCTGATCTTTATTCAGACGTTCGAAAATCGTAAGAACGTACTTACCTTTATCGGTGTCCAAGTAAAAGTTACTGTTTTCAATACCGCTGGCTATGCCTTTTAAGGAACGAGCCTGCCCGATGTCGTAATGAGACAGCAGTTCATCGAGCTGAGCATTAGAAATCTCAGTAAATACCGCCATTTTGTGTTTTGATCCTCTGATTAGAATCCGAAGTTAATGAATTTGGGAACGCTCATGGTGTTATCGCTTCCGGTTCCGGGACCGCTTCCGCCGGTCTTGTTGCTCGGAGCTTCACGTGTCATGACGTAAGGAACCTGGGTGGACATCGGAGTGACTTTCACTTCAGTAACCTGGTTGTGGTTGTCTACCGTTTCTTCAATCTTGGTTTTCGGCCACAGTGAAGGATTATCAGAGCGCTTCTGTGCGGCTTCTAAGTCCTTTTTAGACTGAGCTTCTTCGGCCTTCATGTCTCTTTTACCGGCCTTGGAGTTCACGATGTCCGGATTTTTCATATTCAAATCCGTAACTTTCTCCTCAACCGTTTCACCGCTCTTGGAAGGTCTCTGAATGTTGTCGGGCGCGTCGTTGATGGAAGGGGGAACGGGGGCGTCGAGTCCTGCAGCGTAGGCTGACCCGAGCATCATGCCGGCAGCAGCGAGGACAGCAGCCAATTGAATCTTTTTCATAGTTTTATTCTTAATGAAACATACTTAATATAAGTGTACGGGAAATTAAAGGTAACGACCGAGCAAAGGCCTCTTTTTAGTCATTCGGTTTTTTCAAAAAGGCGAAATTTTTCACTTAGAATTTCGCTCAATTTCCGACCTATTTTTTCCATAGATTATGGCCACACTTACTTCACAAGAAATCCTGAATGCCACCGTGAGCATGGGTGTCTCCAAAGCCAATCAATGCTGGATTGCCCGAGCAGCGAACACACTGCTTGCCGGTATGTATATAGCGATCGGCGGTTTCCTCGCAATTCGTATCGGACTCGCGCTTCCTTGGGAGCAGTGGGGCGGAATGTCTAAGCTGATTTTCGGTGCTGTGTTCCCGCTCGGACTGATGCTCGTGGTGCTTTGCGGTGCGGATTTGTTTACCGGCAGCTGCATGACGCTGACGACAGCCCAAGCCAAACAAAAGATTTCTTTCGGCCAGACGGTCTTTACATTAGCGACATCCTGGCTCGGCAATTTTGCCGGTGCGCTTTTTGTGGCTTTCTTTATTGCTTATCTTTCCGGTCTGATTTTTGAGAGTGCAGGCGGAACGATGCCATGGGCAGCCGCAGTTGTGAATTTGGCCAATGCCAAATGCTCGCTGGGCTTTACCGAAGCACTTCTTCGCGGAGTCGGCTGTAACTGGCTCGTCTGTTTAGCCGTTTTTGCGGCGGCCGCCTCAACGGAAACGATCGGCAAGATCGCGGCTCTCTGGTTCCCGACGATGGCTTTCGTTGCCTTGGGCATGGAGCACTGCATTGCCAATATGTTTTTCATTCCGCTCGGAATCCTGACAGGAACCGATCCCCGCTACATCGCATTAGTAGAAGCAGGGAAGGCCGCAGCACTTAAAGCAGACTTTTATTCTTTTGCCGTCGGCAACCTAATCCCGGTCACGATCGGCAATATTATCGGCGGCTCGGTATTGGTGGGAATGCTCTACCTTGCCGCCAATATTAAAAAGGCCTAAGACGTATTGTTTTAGTGACCGATCGCATCCTTAATTGCGGCAATATTTGCTTCACAGCATTTATAGCCGGCCCGAATGGCTTCTTCGGCACGGTAAGTTTCCAGCAAACCGATGTCGGAGACTTTCGGGCAAAGGATGATTTCAGGAGGATCACCTGCAAGTCGAGTTTTGGTGATTCGATCCTGCGCAATATTAATAGAGCGCGAAATCGTTTCAAAGAAATCAGGAGGTTTGGGTTTGTCGGACTCAACCTCTTTTTTGATTGCAGGAATGAGGTTCTTTGCCTTTGCGAAGATCTTTGCGACCTCGCTCGGCTTTTTCTTGTGTTCAGCTTTTTCCTGTTTTTTGATGTCAACGCGCCTCAGAAGGTCGTTATTAAGGTTTACGGCGATGACAACGTCGGCGCCCAGAGCTCTGCACAAAGAGACGGGAACCGGGTTAACGATGCCGCCGTCGATGTACCAGCGGCCCTCGGGACCTTCTACGGGCGGAAAGACACCGGGCATTGCCATAGACGGCCAAACGGAATCAAAAACCGGTCCTTTGGTAATCCAGATCTCTTTACCGCTCATCAGATCGCAGGTAACGGTGCCAAAAGGAATTTTCAGGTCTTCAATGCGTTTCTGTTTGCGCTCCACGCCGCTCTTTACGAGGAACATCTGCATTTGATGCAGATTGATCCAGCCGTCAATGGAAAAACTCGGATTGAAAAAGGTCGTCCAATTTAAACGATTAATGGCCAGCGCCTGCTTGCGCAATCGATCCAAATGACCGGTGACGTAGCAGGCGCCGACGATCGAACCGATAGAAGTTCCGGCGACGACATCCGGAACAATCCCCTGATCCAATAAACAATCAATGATGCCGATATGGGAAAAACCGCGGGCCGAGCCGCTGCCGAGTGCTAATCCGACTTTCATAAAATCCTCGCTTTCACTCAGATTCTAGCGAGCAAATCTGAAAATCTTTCTTTTCTCCTTCTCAAAGTAGTACATCTTATTTTTAGTGGCAAATCTGCTATGAATCACCCCTTTTGAATCAGTGAAATTCCGAAAGTGAGGCGCTTTTTTCAAACTATTAAGATAGAAGACATGTCCAGATGTAAAAATAAGGGCATCGGTTGCCTAAAATGGTACCCATTCCGATAAAACAATTGCTCTCAAGACAAGGAAAAGAATATGCGGCTTCACTATGGCGTGTGGGACGGTGTCGTCTATGACAACCGCGGCACGGCTGATTACAAAGAACCTGAAGGTCTTGATCTTAAAAATCTTCTCCAGTTCAATAACGGCAACCCCGTTATGACGTTTATCTCGCATCGCGGTTTCTTGGTTTTCCATCCGCATGCAAATCTGCTTTTTGCCATGAATAAGTATTATTCAAGGGTAAAAGACAATTCCTGCGGCAAATGTACGCCCTGCAGAAGCGGCTCTATCATTATTTCTCAGGCCCTGGAAAAGGCCCTGAAAGGGGAGCCGATCAATTGGGAAAGTCTTCTCGATGTTGCCCGCATGATGAGAAATACGAGTTTCTGCGGCGTCGGTCAAACTTCTCCCGTGGCACTGATCGAAGCGATCAAAGCTTTTCCGGAAGATATGAAAGTTGTACCGATGCCCGATATGCCTTGGGGCGACTATGGAGTGATGACCGCTCCCTGCATTGAAGCCTGCCCGGCACACGTCAATGTCCCACGTTATATTGACTACATTAAAGCGGGCCGTACGGATTACGCGACCGGTGTGGTTCTTCGGCACTATCCGTTAGTCGGCTCCTGCGGCCGCGTCTGTGTTCGGCTTTGCGAAAAAGCCTGCAGAAGAAATCGTCTGGAAGGCGCCGTCGATATCAAGAATCTGAAGCGTTATTGTGCTGATTCTTTGGGTTACACCGTCGACAAGATGTTCGAAGGAGCTGCCGCCGAACCCAGCGAATTCTCTCCGAGAATCGCGGTCATCGGTGCCGGTCCTTCAGGCCTCACATGCGCTTACCATTTGCTGCTGAAAGGCTACAAAGTTGAAGTCTTTGAGGCCCAGCGCAAGGCGGGCGGCATGGCCTTGGTCGGTATTCCTCAATACCGCCTGCCTAAAGATATTCTTTTAGCGGAAGCCAATACGATCGAACAGCTCGGCGGGAAGTTCCATTACGGAAGGCGCTTAGGAAAAGATTTCACATTGGATGATCTGTTCAACGAAGGCTTTAACGCCGTGTTCATCGGCGTGGGCTGTGCCAAGGGCATGAAACTCGGCTTCCCCGAAGACAATGAACCGATTGAAGGATATTCCAACGGTTTGGACTTTCTGCTTCAAGTGGAACGCGGCGTCGTTGAAGGCGAAGCGCCTTCTTTCTCCGGCGACTTTGTGGTTGTCGGGGGCGGCAACGTAGCCATGGACTGCTCTCGCTCGGCTGTTCGTATGACGGACGGAAAAGTCCATGTCATTTACCGCAGAACAGAAGCGCAGGCTCCTGCTGACCCGTTGGAAATCAAAGCGGCTAAGGAAGAGGGCATTGAATTCCATTTCCTGACCGCCCAGAAAGAACTGGTTATCGAGAACGGCAAAGTTGTCGGTCTTCGCTGCATCAAGCTGCGCGAAGGCGCGCCGGAGGCCAACGGCAGAAGAAAACTCATCGAGATTCCGGGAACGGAATTTGTGATTCCCTGCTCAAATGTCATTAGTGCCATCGGTCAGCGAATCGATCAGAGTATCTTTGAACAGAAAGACAATATTCTTTTCGACAAACGCGGCAATATTTCCGTCACGGAATCTCTGGCCACCAGCCGTCCGGGTGTGTTTGCGGGCGGTGACTGCGCGACCGGTCCGACCACACTGATCGGCGGTATGGCACAAGGCCAGACGGCTGCCGAGTCCATTCATGAATACCTGACACGCGGTTCTGTCGGCTTTGAACCGAGATCCCGCATGACTCAGATGATTAAGAAGTGCAATCTTCTTGAGGAAACGGAACCGGTTCTTCCCACACTCCATCAGGCCCGTCAGCAGATGCCGGAGCTTCCGCCCGAAATTCGTGCCCATAATTTCGAAGAGGTCGAGCTTGGTTTAACACCGGAAGAAGCTAAAAAAGAAGCCGAGCGCTGCATGCGCTGCTACCGCTTATTCGGTGTTGTGACTCAGCTGCCGATCCCCGGTTTTAACCAAAAGGCTCAATAAGAACAAAGGAGAAAACAAATGAGAGCCTATATCAACAACAAACCCTTTGATTTTGATCAAGAAATCACGATCTTGGAAGCGGCAAGACAAATGGGATTTTTTATCCCTACGCTTTGCGCTTTTAAACCGCTTTGCCATACTCCGGGCACATGCGCCGTTTGCATCGTTCGTGTTAAACGTGCAGACGGTCAGGAATTGACGCTGACCAGCTGCAAGACACCGCTTGAAGACGGCATGGAAGTGGACACCATTTCCACCCAAGTTAAAAAGATGCAGCGAACCCAAGTCGCTCTGATTTTTGCAGACCACGATATGGACTGTGTTACCTGCGGCCGCTACGGCAACTGCGAGCTTTTGCAGCTGGCCCGTAATTTGGGCGTTCAAAAAGCGCCGTACACGGGAAAGTTTATTGCCGAACGCAAAGTGGACCATACCGATCCGGCGATCGAATTGGATGTCAATAAATGCGTTCGCTGTATGCGCTGCGTAGAGGTCTGTAATCAGATCCAAGGCATCGGCGCCCTTCGAATTGATGAAATCGGCACGAAAGCCGGTGTCTGCCTGAACGGCAGCAAAGACTGGGTGGATTCCACGAAATGCGTGCGGTGCGGACAATGCATTATGGTCTGTCCGACGGGTGCCTTAATGTCGACCGACAACGTGGAGAAAGCCCGTGAAATTCTGGAAGACGAAAACGTTATTTCCGTGGTTCAGTTTGCTCCTTCCGTTCGCGCTACCTTGGGCGATGCCTTCGGAACACTCTCCGGCACCAATGTTGAAAAACGCATTATTGCCGGCCTGAAGATGATGGGTGCCAATTATGTTTTAGACACCAACTTCTCGGCGGACGTCGTGATCATGGAAGAGGGTACCGAGCTGCTCAACCGCGTCAAGGATAAACACTCTGTGATGCCGATGTTTACTTCCTGCTGTCCCGGCTGGGTTAGCTTCGTAGAGCAGCATCGTCCGGATATGCTGGATCATCTTTCAACGACCCGTTCTCCTCAGGCGGTTCTAAGTTCCCTTGCCAAAACTTGGCTGCCGGAAAAAATCGGCTGCGAGCCCTCTAAGATTCGTGTGATTTCCATCATGCCCTGCACGGCAAAGAAGATTGAGGCCAGACGTCCCCAGCTTGCTAAGGACGGCGTGCCGGATACGGATCTCGTCCTAACGGTTCGCGAATTGGCGCGGCTCTTTAAGAGCCGCGGCATTGATCTCAAAGAAATCGATGACGGCGAGTTTGACACTCCGTTTATGAGTCAAGGCTCCGGCGCCGGTGTGATTTTCGGTAAGAGCGGCGGTGTGGCAGAAGCGGCCTCAAGAACGCTTTACCATGTCCTCACGGGAAAAGAGGTGAACAACGTTCCCTTTAAGCCTTCCAACCACCCGCATGTTTATAAAGAAGCGGAAATGGACGAAGGAGGCGTGAAGTTGAAAATCGCAGTCGTTTACGGTCTCGCCAACGCCAACAAGATCTGTGATGAAGTGGCCGCGGGAACCTGCGACTATAACTTTATCGAAGTGATGACTTGTCCGGGCGGATGCGTCAACGGCGGCGGCACGATTCGTTTCAGAGGCAACTATTTGAACGCTACTTCTAAGCGCTTCGAAGTCCTGGAACGCGCCGATGAAAACAGTCCGGTTCGTCAGTCTCACAACAATCCGATGGTCAAAGAGCTTTATGACGAGTTCTTGGGAGAGCCGAATTCTCACAAAGCTCATCAGCTGCTTCATACTTCTTACGACGATCGAAGCAAGACGCCTGCCGTTCCTTCCATCCGACATGTGTGGAAGAAGATCCAGTTAGGCTAATCAAAATAAAGGCCCTTCGAAGAAATTCCTGAAGGGCCTCCAAAAGTAAGAAAACCGGATTCCGTTTAGGCTCCGGTTTTCTTATTACTCGTTACGGATTTGTCTTGTAACGGCTCTGAACTGTTCTTTGAATCCGACGTCATAAAGCGCAGAAAGGGCCGGCGGCTCAAAGGCAAAGATCTTAGAGATGTCTTTTTCTGCGTTCGAGATGCAGTCAGCTAAATCTGCGCCGATCTTCATCGTCATGAAGGTATTCAAAGAAATTTCGAAATTCAAAGCGGCTTTTTCACGGATCTCTAAGAGTTCTTTTGTGCGCTTGTTTAAATGACGTGTGTAGAACTTAACGACTTCAAGAATCTCATGGTTGATCTTGACGTTGTTTTTAAGCGTGGCGCGCGCAGCGTCAGAAAGGTTAGGAGAGGTGAGTTTTTCTTCAGCTGTGTTGATTTGCTTAAAGGCTTCTTTTTCAATGCCGGCGACGCGCTTCATATAGACTTTGCCGATCTGCTGCAAAGCACGGTCGACGGCTTCTAAATAAAGGCGGTTGCACATCATATAAAAACCGGCGTACGTCTTAGAGAGTTCCGGTGTCGGGTTTGATTCTCCGAGCTGAGACTCCAAGCGCTTTAACACTTGGCCCACGCAGTCAGCTACAGAAAGAATGGCGGCAAGGTTCTCGCCTTCGGCCGATTCAATCAGGCTTTCCAGCTGCTCGCGATCGATGCGAACGCCGCGTGCCTTCAAAGACTCCAGCGCTTTATCCAAAAGCACGACGATTTGTTTTTCGTCGTATTCGATCTTGCTTTTGTAGCGGCTGATCTTGTCCTTTAAATTGCTTTGCGTGCTGTTAAGAATGTTCCAGGTCTTTTTCGGAGCCGCGATTAAATCTTTTTCCCATTCGAGGATTTGTTTTTGACGGCCGCGAATATCTTTACGGACATTTTTGACTAAGCCGAGAAGAGACATGACTTCATTATTGAACATCTCTTCGAAGCATTCGGAACAAATTCTGCGGGTTGCAGGTTCTTGATAGACATAACGACGAATGAAGTTGCGGCCCTGAGGGTGAACTTCCTGCGCGATGAGTTCAACGCCTTTTTCGAGTTTCGGACGAAGGCCTGACCAGGTTTTCTCAAAAGTCTGAGAATGAAAAATAGCCCTTTCCATTGCCATGTAAAGAGGGTAGGTCACAATCATACGAACCGGTGCAAGCATTCTTAATATTCTTCCGTTAAAGCTTTCAATTAGTCCATCGGGATTAATTTTCTTTATCTTAACTGATCAGTGTCTTAAATTTCGGATGATAGCTATAAATCCTGAGGTGATGCACCAAATTGATTTACTCAGGCTATGGAAGGAAGCGTCGACAAGAATCGACTGACAGCATCCGATGAAAACGATGAAGGCCCCGGAAATCGGAGCCCTCATACTGCATCAATCGAAGAAAATTAGTCGATTTCGATTAATTCATACTGTGTGTTGCCCATCTTGTGTTCTGCCATAGCGGAAAGCTGACGCAGACCGTGACGGGATTCCATTCTTTCAACCAAGTCATGGTTGTCTTTGGTATGAGAGTAAACCAAGTCAACACAAGCCTGATCGATGGCAAGAATGTCGGTAGAAGCCAAAATACCGATGTTGGCAATCGTCGGTTTAGCAGCAGAAAGGCCGGCGCAGTCACAGTCAACGGACATGTTGCGCATGACGTTGATGTAAGTGATTCTCTTGCCGAAGTGGTCAATTGTGGCTTTGGCAGAGTCAGCCATCAATTCCATAAATCTTTCCTTGGCGGGCCAAGCATTCCAATCGGCAGGAGGTTCGCCTTCAACACCATGGACCTGACGTTTGCCGACTTGGCCGGAGGCGCATCCGATAGCGATGTTCTTCATGGAGCCGCCGAAGCCGCCCATGGCGTGACCCTTGAAGTGAGTCAGAACGAGCATGGAGTCATAGTTGAGAATATTCTTGCCCATGGCAACTTCTTTCAGATGGAAGCCGCCGTTGACAGGAAGATTCACGGAACCCTCTTCGTCCATGATGTCGACCGGGCAGAACGTCCAGCCGTTAACCTTTATGGTTTCACGGTGGCCTTCGGTTGTGTAGCGGTCGCCTTCATAGAGTGTGTTGGTTTCGACGATGTTGCTGTCAGGAATCGTTTCCTGAAGCGCTTTGACTAAGTCACGCGGAAGAATGTTCGGACCGTGTTTTTCACCAGTGTGAAGTTTGATCGCAACTCTACCGTAAATTTCGCTGTTGACAAGGTTGTAGAGCTTGATGAGGTGTTCAGCGTCAATAATCGGCGAGAAGAAGACTTTCGCCGCAGATCCCTTGTATTTGCCGGGCTCAACACGTTTAGAACCGATAACGGGTGTGACGACCGTGGCGTCAATCACTTTGCCGCAGCAGCAGGCATCAGTACAACAATCGCTCACTTCTTATCTCCTTATTCGCTAGAAAGTTTTTCGGATATAACTTACTAATAATAGAACGTTTCAAACAGTGCAGTTTGTCTATTTTTGCGGCTAAAAGGACAATCCTGAGCCGCGTCCCAAGTATCAGTTACGTATTCTCAATAGCCCGAGAGTGGTGAATTTCCTGAAAAAACCATGAGTATCAGGAAAGGTGCGTAAAAATTGCACATCGGAGGCCGCTCCTGAGGGGTAAAATATATGGAAAAGCAAAAACCAAACTGAGGAGAAAAATGCGCATTCGAACACTCTCTTTACTTACTGTCATGTCGGCTGTTTCCTTGTCAGCTATGGCTGCGGCTCCGACAGTCAGTCCGGAAGCAAAAAAAGCCGCCGACATGATTAACGCCGATGCTCCGATGCAGAAAATGCTGACTGAGCTTACAAGTCCGCAGGGGCAAAAGTGGCGTTTCAACACACAAATGGAAATCGTTCGCATTGCTTCGCCATCCCGATCTGAAATGAGACGCCAGCAGGAGCTGATGCGCCGGTTCACAGAAGAGTGGGGCTTTTCGTCGGCTCAAGTCATGACTCGGACGGACGGCATTATCAAAGGTGCCGGCCTTCAAAAAGTTGACGGACTGCCGGTCTATAACGCCTGCGTCAGAATTCCGGGAACGTATTCTCAGCAAAAGGATGCTCAGTCATACAAGGGCCAGTTCCCGAAAGTCCTTTTAGAAGGTCACATTGACACGGTCAATCCGGCAGAGCTTCCGCCGGCTTCTGCCCCCTATGTTCCGGTCAAACTCCAAAAGGCAACTGACGCATTGGTCAAGACTAAAGCAGAACTTGCCGCTTTGCCGGATGAACTGCACTTCGATAAAGATGGAAAGATTATTGAAGACGCCAACTACAAAAAAGCCTATCAGCGCTACAACGATTACGAGGACGCTTTGGCTCGCGGCGCTCTGAGAATCTATGTTCCGGGTTACAACGACGCGATGATTAACACAGCGGCTGTCATGCAGGCAGCCTACATGCTCAACAAATATAAGATCAAGCCGGTTTACGACATTTGGGTTTGCGGTACTACGGGCGAAGAGGGCAAAGGCAATCTTTGCGGCATGAAACAGCTTTACGGTTATAACCAAGACACCGGAAAAGGCAACAATGCCCTTAATTTTGTTGCCAACTTCGGAGCTGACAGTACGTCTCCCGGTTCCGGAACGGTTAATTACTTGGGTTCTTATCGGTTTGAAATCAAGTATTCAGAACCGGCGGGCATAAAGGTCGGTGCGAAACAGCCGTCTGCTTTAATGGCGATGAACCGGGCCATTGAAATGATTTCCAATCTGAAGACTCCTTACGACTTGGACAAAAAAGCGGAAAGAACCACATACACGGTCGGTGTAGGTTCCTGCACTCCGGCGCCGGAAGGTGAGCGAAGCAGGGAGTGCACGCTTCTTGTCGATATGAGAAGCCCGACGCCCGGACCTCTGAAAGACATTCGCAGTAAGATCGAACCCGCTTTCACAAATGCCCTTCAACAAGAAAACGCGAAGTACGGCCTGAAGAACGGAGATGCCAAAGCCGTGAAGATGGAACTGGTCTGGTTCGGCGATCGCCCTGCGCATAAACGCAAGAATTATGATGATCCAGCCATGCAGGCATTTTGGCAGTCTGCTCGCACGGCAGGTATTGATATCCGCGAAAAACTCAACGAACGAGCGGCTTCGCTGAATGACAACGTGCCGGCAGCGGTCGGCGTTCCGACAGTGAACTTTAACGTCGGCACAAATGCCGGCGGTGGCGGCGGACATGCTTGGTACGAATGGGGTATCCCCGGAAACGGTCAGGATGAAGGCAAGCGGGTTTACCGCATGATTTTGATGGGCCTCATGGCGGCCGGGTACCACACCTCTGACGGTAAGGTCGTTCCGCCGCTGGTGTCCCCTAAAGCCAATCGCACAACCGAAGAGCTGTATAAATAGGAGGCAGAAAATGAATAAATTATTAGCAGCGTTGGTTTGCGCCTTTGCAGCATCGGCAGTTTCAGCGGCAACTTATGAAGTCTTCATTACCGGTCCCGGCGGTCACTCTAACGGCAGCTACGGCAACACCAATGCCGTTCACGCCGGAAGCCGAGCAGTGCTTGAACTTGAAAAAGCGCTGCCTTGTGCCGTAGTTACCGACTTTAAAGGCGGTGCAACCGTGAATGCGATTGCCGGAGATGCAGCCTTTAAAGTCAACACGGCGATGTGCAAGACACCCGAGGCCGACAACAGAGTCTTAATCGAAAAAGCAGTCAAAGCCGGTGTCGATAAAGAAAACTCTTTCAGAGGAGTAAAGGCCGGCGACTTGGTCAGAGGATTCCCAGCTGAAATCCAATTTAAAATTAAATAAATCAAACAATTAGATATGTTTTCAGTCCGTCCTTATGGCGGACTGAAATGTTTCTGCGGCAAGAAATCTGCTGTTGTGCTGATTAGAATACAAAACACCTATTAATGATTAGAAGAGGAAATGCGGTGAAAGCCATTGTTCTCAGCAGCGGCGGTGTTGACAGCACGACATGTCTTGCCATGGCCGTCCATGAATTAGGCAAAGAAAACGTCGTCACTCTGTCCTTTGAATACGGACAGAGACATTCCAAAGAATTAGATAGCGCTCAGAAAGTCGCGGATTATTACGGTGTCAGACACGTTGTTTTTAATCTGACTCAGATCTTTTCTTTCAGCAACTGTTCGCTGTTATCCAACAGTACAGAAAAGCCCGTCCATGAAAGTTATGCCGATCAGATTGCTAAAAACGGCGAGGGCAAAGTTTCTACATACGTGCCGTTTAGAAACGGTTTAATGCTTTCAGCAGGCGCCGCACTGGCGCAATCTTTGTTCCCTGAAGAAAAATGCGAAATCTGGGTCGGAGCCCATGCTGATGACGCAGCCGGCAATGCTTATGCCGATTGCTCTGTGGGATTCAACAATGCAATGGATCAGGCGATCAATATCGGAACCTATGGCTTGGTTTCTCTTCGAGCACCGCTGAACCGCTGGAACAAAGCCCAGGTTGTGGCAAAGGGCTTGGAATTGAAAGTGCCTTATGAGCTGACTTGGTCCTGTTATGACGGCGGCGAGAAGGCCTGCGGAGAATGCGGCACCTGCATTGACCGCAAAGCCGCATTTGAAGCCAACGGTGTTAAAGATCCTATCGAATACTTCAAATGAATGCTATAGCACTTGCCCTGGTTCTCTTCGCGGCCGTATTGCATGCTTCTTGGAACTTCGTTTCTAAGAAGAGCGGAGGAGGGTCATCTTTCGTTCTGCTTTACGAGACCTTTGCCTTTTTGATTTACATGCCGCTTTTATATTTAGTGGACTTCAAAAGGCTTTTGTCTCTTCCGCTGGAGCTTTGGCTGCTGATTATTCTCAGCGCAGTGCTTCATGTCATTTACACGATTGTTCTTCAGACGGGCTATCGGAAGGCAGATTATTCCGTTGTTTATCCGACCGCCAGGGGTACCGGTCCCGCGTTTACGGTTTTAGTGGCGGTTTTTCTCTTCGGAGAAAAACTCGCACCGCTCGGATTTGCCGGAATTGTCTGCGTGCTTTTAGGCATTGTGCTTCTCGCAATGCCGGGTAAAGACAAGCAGCTTAAGAGTTCGTTATCCGAAGGATTGTTCTGGGGTGTATTGACCGGGGTGTTTATTGCTTCTTATTCCAGTTTGGACGGGTTTGCGATCCAGCTCATCGGACTGACACCTCTGATGTATTACGTGCCGGGAATGGCTGTCAGACTTCTGCTTCTCGGGCCTGGAATTCTTTCTAAGAAATCGGGCCGGGAAAGTTTTAAAGAAGACATCAAGAAGCGCTGGAAATATGCACTTTACATCGGCATTGCGCATCCGGCCGCATATCTTTTGGTTTTGTTTGCCTTGCTCTACGCACCGCTCGCATATGTCGCACCAACCCGAGAGGTTTCCATGATGCTGGCCTTATTTATAGGGGCAAAAGCCCTTCATGAAAAGGTCACGCCTTTAAAGACGGCGGGTGTTCTTGCTATGATGACAGGAGTCATCTTGATTTCGCTGGCGCGCTGAGCCTGAATGCTTTGGAAAGAATTGACCGCCGCGCTGACGGACTTATTTAGAAAACGAAATTAATAAGAAGGAGTCTGTAATGTCCAAACTTTACTTAGGCTTTGATGCGGGTACTCAGAGCGTTAAGGTATCTGTCTATGACGAGAATCTCAAGAGCATCACTTCTCAGAGTCTGCCCACCATTCTTCGTTATCCGCACGCAGGCTGGGTTGAAATGGACCTGGATGAGTTTTTGGACATTACTGTTCGCTGCATTAAGCGCTGTGTCGATGACATCAAAGCCCTCGGCTACGATCCCAAAGATGTTCGCGCAGTGATGGGCGACGGCATTATCTGCGGTATCGCCGGTGTGAACGAAGAAGGCGACGCGATCACGCCCTATATTAATTACCTCGATACCCGTACGGATGATGACGTTCGTTTCATCAACGACTTGAATCTGGACATCTGGGTCAAAGAAACCGGAAATCCGGAAGCCTGCACGATGTTCCCGGCGATGTTTGCCCGCTGGTTCCTGAAAAACAACACCAAATTCCAACAGCAGGGCGTTAAGTTCATGCACAACGCTCCGTACATTCTTTCTCACTTGGCCGGATTAAAAGGCAAAGATGCCTTCATCGACTGGGGCGCTATGTCCGGCTGGGGCTTGGGCTATAACGTCATAAAGAAAGAATGGTCCAAGGAACAGCTGGACATTCTCGGCATCAGCGAAAAATACATGCCGCGTATTCTGAAGCCTTGGGACATTATCGGCGGCCTCACCCAGGCAATGTCTGAAAAGACCGGCTTGCCCGAAGGTACGCCGATTTGTGCCGGCGCCGGCGACACGATGCAGTCCATGATCGGCTGCGGTAACTATGAAGCAGGCAAGGGCGTGGACGTTGCAGGTACCTGCGCGATGTTCTGTGTTTCGACTAAGGGCATCATTCCGGAGTTAAGTAAGAAGGGCAACAACCTCATCTTCAATTCCGGATCACTTCCCGACACCTATTTCTATTGGGGCACGATTCGTACCGGCGGCTTGGCACTTCGCTGGTTTAAGGACAATGTCTGCCACAAGGCCAATGACGCGGTTTACTACAACGATTTGAATGATCGTGCCGCTCAGGTTCCGGTGGGCTCCAACGGTGTTTTATTCCTTCCGTACCTTACAGGCGGTCAGGACATTAACAACAAGAAGTGCGGCTGCTTCTTGGGCTTGACGCTCGATGACGATCAGTCTGTGATGTGGCGTTCGGTTTTGGAATCTATCGGCTTTGACTACATGGAAATTTGCGGTCTATACCGCTCTGCCGGTGTCGATCTCCAGCGATTGACCGTGGCTGAAGGCGGAAGCCGCAGCTCGCTCTGGAACCAAATCAAGTCCGACATGCTCGACGCCGAAGTCGTCCGTTATAAGAACGCAGGCGGAGCAGTTGTGACAAACTGCATCTTTGCGGCTTACGCCGTTAAAGACGTTCCGGAAATCATTCCCGAACTTTCGAAGATTCTACAGATCGATCAGTCTTACCAACCGCGCGCAGAAAACACCAAACTATATCGAGATCTCTTAAATCTCCAGCGCAAGCTGATTGACGTCGATATGGCGCCGGCATTTGCCACTCTGTGGAATATGAAGAAGATCTTGCCGCAGAAACAAAACTAAGCAGAAGATCAGCTTCCACAAGTTAATGAGAGGACGACTAAAAACCGTCCTCTTTTTTCTGTCGCTCAGTTTATATGACAGTTTTAGTGGCGCAAACAAGTGTACAATAAAATCCGAAGTTTGAGGAAATGAATATGTCTGAATTGATGGAGATCAAGAAAAAGTTCAGTTTGGAGGAATTGTCCGAACTTACGGGTATTTCCAGAAGAACCATCCGCTTTTACATTCAGAAGGGATTAATGAACGGACCGGAGGGAGAAAAGCGAGGCGCTTATTACACGACGGAGCATTTGGAGGACTTGCTTCGCATTAAGCGAATGACGGAAAAGCATATTCCTTTGAACGAGATTCGGAAGGCAGACACAGAGGACGAGAAGCCAGCTCTTCCAGTCGGGTGCGTCACCGTGTGCTCCCACATTTGTTTAGGCGCAGGTTTGACACTGGTTGTTGACCATAAGTCTTCTGAGTTGTCCGGAGAGAAATTCAAAGAATTCGCAGCTGCGCTTTGTGGATTCATCGAGGAATTCAAGAATAAGGAGCACGAAAATGTCTAGAGAAAAATTATCAGATTCTCCTTTAAAGAAAGTGGTTTGGCAGGCGGTTATCGATGGCCCGCTCATGAGTTACACGTCGAGTCAGCAATATCACAATGATAGGAAAGACCCTGTAGAGATCAACTATAGTTTTCCGCTGCCCTATGGAAAGAGTGTTATTTCAAAGTTCAGGGCCAACATCAATGGTGTGGTTCGTGAGGGCAAGGCTTATCCGAAGAAAGAAGCAGAACAAAAGTATGAAGATGCCATCGAGTCAGGCGATACCCCCATCATGCTGGAGATTACTGAAAAAGATTTTTGCACAGCGTCATTAGGCAACATTCTGCCCGGCGAAGATGCGTCTATTGAACTCGAATATTTTCAGCTTTTAAATTACTGCGATCACAAACTTCGACTGACCATTCCAACCGTAATAGGAGAAAGATATGCCTCGGACATAGAAGAGCAGCCTTTCGGAAGGTTTGAAATCACTCATAATTTTTTTGCTGATTACGATTTGGACGGGAGCGTATTGCTCAAAGGAGCTTTAGCTAAAGGAAAAATTTCCTCACCCACTCACTCTATTGAAGTCCAGAAACAAGGAGAAGATATCGTTGTCAGACTTCTTGGGGCAAAACTAGACAAGGACTTAGTGCTGGACATCGAGGCGCCTCTTGAAAGTTCCGTCTACGTTGCAAAAGATGATTCAGGTTGGGCGGCAGCTGCTAATTTTATTCTCTCCAATGAACCTGCAAAACTTCCCTTGGATTTGAGCATTCTGGCAGATTGTTCCGGCTCCATGGGAGGTTCAAGAATTAATTGGATGAAGCAGGCTCTGAAAAAATTAAATTCCAAATTTGGAGCCGCCGATCAAGTAAGTTTGGCAGCTTTCGGCACTTCTGTTGAGTTGAAGCTTCTTCCTAACCGAATGAAATTCGAAGAATTTCAAGGAAATTTTGCTGAAGCGGTTTCTTACCTTGAAGCAGATCTCGGTGGAACAGAGTTAGAACAGGCGATTGTCAGCTGTATGAATCTTTTTCCGGGCCGCAACAAACAAAGCGCCATGCTTTTACTTACTGATGGCGAAGTGTGGGATTCTTGTAAGCCCATGATCAGGGCTGCTTTAGAGGCTAAAAGAAGAATCTTCATCCTCGGCATAGGCATGGCGCCATATAACAATCTCCTGGTCGAACTGGCGGAGAAGACCGGCGGTGCATATGAAGCAGTTTATAACTGGTATGACATAGAAGGAGCTGTTGAAAGAATGCTTAAACGCATTCGGTCAGAAGTTGCAGTACAGCCTGAGATTCATTGGCGAGCTCCTAAATTTTGGTCATCTAAGAAAAGCAAGTCTTTCTTCACTGAGGATAATTACACTGGCTTCGCTTTTTTGAAGGAGCTTCCGGAGTGTGTAAAACTTTCCTGGAAAGAAGAGGGAAAAATTAAAGAGATCGGAGCGAAGGTCATATCGCATGATTATGGCTATCAACTGTGCCAGCTCGTCGCTGCGCAACGCATGCTCTCTACAGATATAAAAGAGGAAAAAAGGGATATCGGCGTCAAATACAATATCGCGGGGCCGGAAACCAACTTTTTCTTGTCTTTCGTTAGAGAAGAAAATGAGAAGGGGACGACTAATCTTGACTTAATGATTGTGCCGCAGATGGTCCCCGAAGATAATTGGGTTTTGAGTCAAGCTGATCCAGATTCAAATAATATCCGCTTCCATAAAAGTTCAAGAAGATGCGCTTCTAGATCCGCACCGAGTCTATATGATGCATCAGGCGCAATGCCTTTAAGTGAGATTCCTGTCGATGAAACTGAGGACCCAACAGTAAGGCTTTTGCTTGATTTAGCTACCAAGTTGGAGTTGAGTTTCCAGGCATCCGATGTAGATATGTATGTGACTCATTCATATGATTTCCTTTCGAAGTTTGGAGTGGTCAAGAAAGAGCTCGTAGAGTTTGTAAGGCGCATTGACCAGAGATTAACAAGTGTTTTTGTCGCAGAAGCGCTGCCTAAGGGGTATTACCTGGAAGGAGCGATCACAGAAGTAGAAGACAAGGCCGGAACTTTGCTGCCTACTTTTGATGAAACAGAGGATATTTCCAAACTCGATCCTGAAGCGTTTACCGCTTTCTGTGTCTTTATTTTCTTTGCAGCAAGAGGAAATTATGAAGAAATTGACGCTTCGTTCCATTCCTCTCTTTTAACTTTGATCAGAAAGACCATCAGAAGATAAAGGGATGGATCGGGGTAAATAAGAAGTGTTGGCCGGAATTTTTTCCGGCCTCACTTTTACAATATTCTCGATTCTCGCTACTTAAAGGCCTAACTGCGTGGAGTTCAGAATCCTCTTTTGCTCGGTAAAATTAGGAAAGAATAAGAGGAGCCTGGTATGACGAGAACTTTGCTTGAAAAGTGCGAGATTCCAATAAGTTCTGAAGAGAAAACTCTTCTTCAATTAGCCGCATCTATGGCTGGACTTTCTCTGTCTGCTTTCATCCGAAAAGTGGCCATCTCCGCGGCAAAGGATTCCATAAATAAAAATAACCATGTTCTTTCAGGTCAGGAAGCAGGGGAATTATTTTCGGTTATCGATAAAGGTTTTGTTCCAAATGAGAGACTCAAAGAAGCCATGAGACTTGCCGAGCAGATTGAGAATAACGGTGCTTCCCATGGTTTTTAAAAACCATGGTTCCGCTGTCCATAACGGACAGGATTGTTCCTCCGGATATGAATTTTCAGAGAATCTTCTGAAAAACATAGCGATTCAAGTCAAATCTTCTAATTTCAGAAAAGGAAAAGACTGGAAGGCAGTGATGGGCGGCCTTCCGATTCTCATCTCCATTGATGATGAAGTTTTCCTGCGCGGTGTTCTTTCCGGAGAAGAAAAATTAAATAAAGACGATGTTGTGATTGCGGATGTGAAGCTGATTCAAACAATTGAGCAGAACAAGATTGTCAATAATTATCGTGCAGTCAATGTGATTGAGCACAAGAAGTCTTCCCAGATCTGTACTTTTTAATTTTGATGAGAACCTTTCTGGATCCTCTCGTTAGAACCAGAATCCAGCCCCGCAGAAAGCCAACGAGATTGCCAGAATTGTGTTGATCAGTTTTGTGTGATTGGCAAATAATCTCGAAGCGACAGAGCCAAAACCTGACCAAATTAAATTACAGCTCGTGCCGGCGATCGCGATGAAGATTGCGAAAGCCGCGAGCGCTTCTGTACTTTGATAGTAGGGAAGCACAAACATTTGGATGGAGACAATGGCTGATACCATTACTTTTACGTTTACAAACTGCAGAAACAACCCGGAGAGATAGACTTGTCCTTTCTTAGGTTCAACTGCTTTTGTGTCGTAAGTGCTTCTCAAAATCTTTACGGCAAGCCAAATGAGATAAAGCGTTCCCAGCACCAACATGGGTATCGTTTAACTTTGCGCAGAAGAAAGCGCAAAGAAGGGTAATAATACAAAATCCTGTGAGGACACCGGCATTGAAATAAAGCGTTTTTTTGAATCCGACCTTGAGCCCCAAAGACATAGACATGATGTTGTTGGGTCCGGGCGTGATGGACGTTACGAATGTATAAAGTAAAAAGGATGTCAAGGGAAACATGGCTGAGGTCTGTATTTTTGTGTGCCCACTTATGCTCAAAATTATACTGAGGCAATTCTTCGAACTCCTATACTCGGAACATCTTTGATATGGGAGGAACCATGAGCGACAGATTAAGTTATGCAGAAAAAGAAGAACTTCCGACATCTGTATACGGATTACCTGAAAGACGCGAATACCCGATGCCTGATGCTGCACACGTCAGGGCAGCTGAAGCTTACTTCAGATATTGCCCTGAAGAACTGAAGCCTGAACTGGCCCGTGCCATCTTGAAGAGAGCAAAGGAATTCGGCGTTGACGTCGAAAGCCCGACAGTTCTTCAGTACGCCGCAGAATAACCGACAATATTTTGCTCAATAAGAAATCGATAGCCAATACTGGGAGGCGAGTCGTTTGAGGCTATCCTCTCTGAGGCGGCGCTTTGATTGAAGGATTTCAAACCTCAGACCCGCCCAAAGGCGGGAAGCTGAGGTTTAGTTTTATTCTTTTTTGACATCGCAATGTCGCTAGTTAACTCTTTTATTCGTGCTGTTCTTCGGCTAACAAAGATGCGTAGCTTAAGGCCTTAAGGCTACAGATTTTCCTTGTTCATTTTGTCCCGAAAAAATAAAATAAGTAAAGGGAGAAGACGAAATGTGCACGAGCTCAGATTCTGGTTCAAGCGGTTTTTGGAAGGACGCCGCGCTTATTCTTGGAGCTTCAATGCTGCTAAATCGAAAGCAGGATAATTCTTCCGAGGACTACGGAAGTTGTGACAATCCCGTTTTGATGATAATTGAGTGCTTCGGTATGATGAAGCTCCTCCTTATAGATCCCATTATCTGGGCTTTTGGGGTAGTTAGTGAAGCGCCCTCTTTACTCGGTAAAATTTTTTACTTCTTTTTTCTTTTGCTTTCTGCACCAGCTTACTACGCTTTAGCAATACCTTTAGCTGCGTTAATAGCGGGACTGATTTTGTTGATGGTGTTATTTACAGCGGCACTTATTGGAGGATTTTTCTTCTTGATTTATATATTTTGGAAGATTGTCTTTGGAACCTTATAGCGGCCTTTCGCATTCAATTTTCCTGTTCGTGATACCAATATTGTGCAAAGTTGATAACAAGAAGGCCGGATAGGCTATCCCGGAATCACGTCAGTTTTATACTTCAATTAACTTTTTCTCTTTTGCATCCGCTATCTATTATGACTAGTAGATCCAGTAAACCTGTTGTTGCATTTATGTATGACTTTGACGGGACGTTGTCGCCCGGAAACATGCAGGAATACGGATTCTTGGACAAATTAGGTGAGAGCAGCACGGAATTTTGGAGAAAATCCAACGAAGAGGCACGAAAGTTCGAGATGGATCCGATTTCTGCTTATATGCATCTGATGATTAAGGAAACAGAAAGCAGAGCCCTCAACATTAGTAAGGAAAACCTCATCAAGCTCGGACAAACCGTCGATCTCTTTCCTGGTGTTGAAACTTGGTTTAAGAGAATTAATGAATACGCTCACGCCAAAGGATTAAAAGTTGAGCACTTTATTATCTCCTCAGGACTCAAGGAAATCATCAAAGGGACACCGATCGCTAAAGAATTCAGAAAAATTTTTGCCTCGGCGTTCATTTTTGACGCTTATGGAAAGCCGGTTTGGCCAGCTCAGATTGTGAATTTCACGACTAAGACGCAATATATTTTCCGCATCAACAAAGACTCTTTGGATCTAGCGGACGTCAAGAAGGTAAATCAATATATTCCTCAAGATGAACGGCACGTACCTTTCAGAAGAATGGTCTATTTCGGAGATGGCGACACGGATGTTCCCTGCATGAAGCTTGTGAAGGCTGAAGGCGGATTTTCTATAGCTGTTTATCCAGAAAGGAAGAAGGCTAAAGCCAGCCAGCTTCTCATGGATAACCGGTGCTCTTATATTGCGCCTACGGATTACTCTCCGGAAAAGAAATTGGAAAATCTGGCCTTCGGCATCATTGACCTAATCGCCGCTCAGGAAAACCTCAACAAACTCGTTGAAAAGTAATCCCTTGCAAAGCGAGACAAGGCTTTCAAGTTTGCCTTGTCTATCGAGCAAGGAATGTGATTTTGCCAACGGTCTCACGCAAAGTCTGTCCCAGATCGTTAAAGTTGGTTTTTCTCTTTCAAATAGACTTTGAGCTTTTCGACGACTTCCACGTCAGCAGGAAGCCAAGCGACAGAATCCAGTTCATCGGGCTTTAACCATTTGGCGTCTTCGTGCTCAATCAGCACGATGGTTCCTTTCATGATTACCGAGATGAAGCAGTGCATCGTCAAATGGAAGTTCGGATAGTCGTATTCGACGGTGTGGAGAAGCTTTTCGGGTCGGATCTCCACATTGAGCTCTTCTTCGATTTCGCGAACGATCGCATGCTCGGCTGTCTCGCCGGCCTCCATCTTTCCTCCGGGAAATTCCCAGCCGTCTTTAAAGTCACCGTATCCGCGCTGAGTTGCGAGGATCTTTCCATCGTGATGAATAATGGCAGCAACAACTTCAATAGTTTTCATTGTCAACTCTCGGTAATGTATTCGTAGATATCACGTCGAACATTAGACTCTAATCGATAACGAACTTTAAATGCCGAGACTTTTTCTCCTGTGCCGTCTCGTTTCGGAACGGCCACAGGTTCAGGGCCTCCTATAGCATTCATCTCGCCCAAGAAATAGAAAGTCTTGGTCTCAGAGTCGTTTTTGTTCTTCCTTACGAAAAGCAAAATTTTAGTGTTTTTATACTCAGGTTGTTTTCTGAAGATGATTTCGGCATCTTTACTGTCAACCTTTCGATTAGTTTTCGAAAGTGCGATTAAGTATTCTTCATTTTCGAAGTGGTCTTCGTAGGCAATGGCATCATCTTCCTTGTTGTAGTTCACTAGAACCGGAAGCGTATTCGTTTCATCGTCATATCTATAGCCGCCGATAATTTGCGCGCTGATGTATTTAGACCAATTCAGAAGGCGGGGAATGTCCTCATAGGAATACTTCTCATTCAACGTTAAGTCCATGCAGCGATAACGTTTGGAATAACGAAGATCATATCTCTGATAAATAAACGCAATAAGATCATTAAGTTGCACTATGAAATCAGAAGAGGTTTCATCGTTTAATGCTCGATTGAAGGCGTCTGCGATTCGGAAATCTTCCGTCCCGATTGGTTCAACAAATACAACGTCTTTGTTTCTCTCTTTTTGGTCCCCTGTTAAGTTGAATTGATTCGACAAGTTCAAAACGATATTTTTCAACAAGTCGTCGGACGCATCGATGCCAAAGCGCTTAAGAAGTTGTTCCTTGAAGAAGTCCGCATTGGTGTTTTTATTATTAATGATGGACTCGATTAACAATGCCTCCGCAACTCTCTTACCGTTCCCGAATCGTCCAGAAAGATAACTGAGCATTTTGGCTTGCAGAGGAGACAGTTTGCCTGTGTAGTCTTTTTCGTACTTCGCTAAGAAACCATAGTAAGAGGAACCGTAGTGCGCCCATTTTTTCTCAAAAAACTTCACAGCATCGATACCGTTGTGCGGGTAAAAATCAACGAGGTTCGGAATTCTCCCGAGTTTGTTCTTAATTGCTTGGTAGGATGTGCGCAAGAGTTCAACAGTGTTGGTGCGGGCATTATCGATAGATTCAAGGACACGATCGCGGACGACTTTTTCAAACTCAACCGTTGAGGCTCCCGGGATGACTTTTGTTCCGAGCATCACAAGTTTGCGCATACTGTCTTTGTCATAAGAGTTGTCTCCTGACAGAGCTACAGGAATCAAGTAGTTTTTCTCATAATTCGCAATGAAGTCGAGAATCACTACATACTCTTTGCCAGCAGCTTTGCGAAGTCCTCGTCCGAGCTGTTGGGTAAAAATGATCGGACTTTGTGTCGGTCTTAAGAAAATGACTTGATTGATTTCAGGAATGTCGACGCCTTCATTGAAAATGTCGACGGTTAGGATGTAGTCCAACGCTTGGGGACCGTCAGCGCCGGCCAATCGATCAACTGCGGCGAGGCGTGCTTCAGGTTTTGAAGCCCCAGTGAGATAAGTGGTACGAAGGTTGTGTTGGTTTAATTTCTCTGATAATACCTTTGCTTCATCAACGCTGGAACAAAAAATCAAACCTTTGACGCGTTCTCCTGAGAATTTAAATTCTTCGGCTTTTTGTAAGACATGTTTGACACGTTCATCAGAAGTCAGATAGGCAAAGTTTGAGAAGTCCTTTTGTTCCTCATTATTAATTTTGAGATCGCTGATACCGTGATAATGGAACGGGCAGAGTAGGTTGTAATCCAACGCATCCTTCAGGCGGATTTCGTATGCGATTTGATGGTTGAATATCTTAAAAACGTCTTTGTCATCCGTGCGTTCCGGGGTTGCAGTCATTCCTAACCAAAATTCCGGCTGGAAATGCGCCATGATTTTGTCGTAGCTATTGGCTCCGCTTCTGTGGGCTTCGTCAATGATGATGAAATCAAAGGCGTCTGGTGCAAAATCCTTAAGAATGCGGTCTAGAGAAAGCGTTTGGATGGTAGAGAAGAGAAACGTACACTCCTTGTCTTTATGATTCCTGGAGAGCAGGCCGTAGGTTTGCCCATGCTCAGAGCCTATGACTCTTGCAAAACTATTCTTAGCTTGAATGGCGATTTGTTCACGGTGGACGACAAATAAGACTTTTTTGATCGGTCGCTTATGATGCTCAGGCTTTTTTTGTTCCATTAAATGCTTAACAGAGAAGGCAGCAGCGTAAGTTTTACCCGTTCCAGTTGCAGAAATTAATAAAGCACGGTTTTGACCGGAATGATAAATTTCGTCTAACTTCTTAATAAAAGATTCCTGCATTTTGTTGGGCTTGAGCTCAACCTTCTGAGGCAAAGAGGAAATGTAGGCTTTTGCCTTGCGTTGTAAATCTTTTAGAGTTTTTCTTTCTTGTTCATATTCCTCTATGACTTCTTCCAAGGGGAAGGAGAGAGGATCGTTCCATAATTTTTCGAACTCTTTTTTGATGAGGAAGACCATCTCACCTTCAAACGTGGATACGAATTTGACGTTCCATTCTTGGTTCGTTGTTAATGCGTTCTGGGTGAGATTCGAACTACCGATAATGACGTTACATTGAGAAGAATGATTAAAAATGAAGGACTTAACGTGAAAGCCTGATCCTTCTTTGCAGCGATACATTCGAACGTCAATATTCTCGAATTTTGCAAGTTCTTTTAATGCGTTAGGTTCGGAAAAGAGGTTGTAGTCGGTGGTGAGAATTCGACCTTTTATACCTTTTTCTTTGAGTTCCAAGAGCGTTTGGGTGAGTAGATTTACTCCGCCGTCTGTGATAAAAGCAACGCTGATATCAAAGGATTCGCAACCGCGAAGTTCGTCAAGAATATCGCATATAACTTTTTGAATGTTTCCGGCTGAAAATTGGCCAGAATTGATTAGGAACTTGGAGCGGTATTTTTCTGAAGAATCGTGTTTCTTGCAAATGAATGAGGTTTGAAGACTCTCCTGCAAATCTTCTATATTCAGCTTGTGATCCATGACTTTTCTACTACATCCGGTTTTTCTTTGAATATACCCGGAACGTCTCACATTTGAGTAAAAAAGAACTGATTCCGTGAAATGAAAGTAGAACAAATACTCACAAATGAGCTACTCAGAACTTCGAATCTCGGTAGAAACCCTGTATAAAAGAAAGGTGTTCACTTTTATAGGAGGACATCACATGAAAATTAGAAATGTCGCTTTTATTGCAGCTTTGATCGGATGGATAGCCCTCGCGGTTTACTACGTCACTCCGTCGGAGTCGGCGGTAGCAAAAGAAATTGAAACCGCACCAAAGACGGTCGGCGAAACTTTAAGTGCAATCGCTCAAAGTTTGAAACATGAAGGCGAAGAAAAAAGAAAGCAGCTGAGAATGGATGAAGGAAAACAGGCTCCAAACTCAACTCCTTCTGCTAAAGAGCTACCAAAAGAAACGAAAAAAAATCCTTCAAACCAAAAGTAACTGAAAACGAGGCCGGCATTTCGGCCTTAAGGTTTTCTGAGACTCTTTCAACTCAAACTTGGAAATTAATGAGAACGAATATTATTTATTTCTTCAATCGAAGTGATTATAATTCTCAACAAATGGTACAAGGAGTCTCGAAATGTACAAAACGACAGTTGTTGTGGACGGAATGCATTGCTCTATGTGTGAGTCTCAGGTTAAGTCTCTGGTCATGAAAATTTTGCCGGACGCAAAACTTTCTGCTTCACATAGAAAAGGAACCCTGACAGTTGAAGGCAGCTTCATTCCCAGAGGAAATCTCCTTAGAAAAGCGCTGAAAGACGGCGGTTATGAAGTCAAAGACATTTCGACAGAAAAAGTAGAGAAGAAGCCCGGTCTGTTCTCGTCTTTATTCCACGCCTTGAAGTCAGCCTAAACGAATGAATTCTTATGAGCCGCAGAAGCGGCTTTTTCTTTGTCTCTTTTGTGGAGTACTAAAGACAAATTTCTTTCTTTGGCTTTTCATTTTGCTCTCGAACCATAGTCCAAAGTCCCCAAAGCGTCGACAGACAAAAACAAGTCTCAAGACAAATTCCGCCCCAGCTCTGAAAGTAGACGTTATGAATGAGCCAAAGGATGGAACCCGCCAATAATCCGAGGCGCAGTTTGATTCCGTCAAATCGGAACAATGACAGCGTCAGCACGACGCTTGCTGCCAACGGAAGAGTATCTACTGTAGAACGCGAAAGCGCTAAAGCCATCGCAGCGCTGATGATGATTAGCGCGGCAGCGCAGAGCAGAGATCGCGTGTAGATCGACAACGTGATTCGAGCCAGCGCGATCACACATGACACGACGGCCGTCGGAAGTCCAAGCAGCGCAAAATGAACCCCATAAAGCACGGTGTGGATGATTAAACCCTGCTTTAACCGTAAATCAGACTTCTTCAGCATGGCTATGATGGCTGCAGCTGCCGCAAGCCATCCCGCCATCTGAGCGAGATCCATGTCACGCCTCTTCTAAGATCGGAGAGATTTTGTCTCTCAACTTCTCTAATTTTTCTACGATTTCTTCAATACTGTACTTCTTAAGAACTCGGTCCTTGACCGCGACAATGCCGACCGCCATCACGGGCATTTTTCTGCCTAAGAAGACGGGAACCGCAATGGCAAGAACACCTTGATCCCATTCCTCATCGTGAATGCCGTAGCCTTTTTCGAGAGAATCCTTCAGAGCAACTCTTACCTCGTCAGGATTCACTTTGGTTTTGTCCTGGAACTTGATGTGAGAGCGCTTTAGTTCTGTTTCTAAAAGATCTTCATCTTGGTATGCCCAAAGGATTTTTCCGGCCGCAGAAGCGTGAATCGGAAAGGCAAAACCCGGGTGTAGTCCGGTCGTTTCAATCGGTTGGGAGAAACCGACAAGGGAGATGAGGCGACCTCTTAATTGAACCAAATAAACCGTCTCAGCTAATTCGTCAGCCAGCTGATCGAAATACTTTTCAACGGAAGCAAATTTTTGGGCATTCCTGTCTGCAATGGTTCCGAGCTCGGTCATGCGTTTGGTCAAACGCTGTCTGCCTCGGCCGTTTGTGGCTTCGATCATCCCGACTCTTCGCATTTCTGCAAGCAGTTTGTAGGCAGTTGAGGTGGGAATGCCGAGCGCCGCCACGATATCCATCAGCAAAACGCCTTCTTTGAAAGTAGAAAGCAGCTCGAGCACTTCAACAATTCGATCCAGTCTGAATTGTCGGTTTTCTTGGGATGGAACTTCAGGCATTTCAATTAATGGTCAGGAAACAATTAATTATAACGGCTGACCTGGTTTACTCGATACAGGGTTTGATCCAATAAAAATTCCGTTAAAGAATTTCAATATTCGTTTTCAGATGTTAAATTCTCTTTAAGAGAGAAAATAAAACTCAATAAAGAGAATGTAGTGAACTTAAAGGAGAAATCATGCAATCTCACCTCATCTCAAGAAGAAGTCTCATCAGAAGTTCTCTGATCGGTCTGGCATGCAGTGCCGCACCGGCTATCAGCGCAGCAGAAAAAGATGATTGGACCGAAACCTATGACGTGGTCATTATCGGCAGTGGCTTTGCAGGTCTGGCTGCCGCCTACAGTGCTCTGGAAAACGGCGTCAAATCCGTTTTAGTGCTGGAAAAAATGAATGTTTTCGGAGGCAACTCTTGCATTAATGGAGGACAGATTTCCTTGGCAGGAAGCGGACTCCAAAAGAGCAAGGGCATTAAAGACAGCCCGAAACTCATGGAAGAGGACATGCTGAGAGTCGGCCAGCGTCTGAACCATCCGGCCCTGGTCAAGGCCGTTGTGAAAGAGTCTCCGGCTTGTTACGACATGATGGTGAAATGCGGCGTCAAATTTGCCGATCAAGTCATCCGTCTCGGCGGCCACAGCGCTCCGAGAACCATCTTTGCAGAAAACTACGCCGGCGGCGGTATCTGCGTTCCTATGCACAAGTGGCTGAAGGATCACGGCGTTGAATTCAGAAATAAGAGCTTCTGCAGTGCAGTTCTCACAGATAAAGACGGCGTTGTCCGCGGTGTCGAAGTCGAAGGCCAATATGATTTCGACAAGAAGACACATAAGAACACCTACAAAGTGCAGGCAGTGAAGGGCGTGGTTTTTGCGACAGGCGGCTGGGGTGCTGACAATGAATTCATTTCCGCTTCAACTCCGCAGTACTCCACACTCGAAAGTACCAGCCAGAAGGGCGCCACATCTGAATCCGTCCGTATGCTCCTCGGACTTGGCGCGATGCCCGTCCTTTTAGACATTTATCAGGTCGGTCCGTAGGCAACGCCTGATGAATTCGGCGCCGGCGCCGCTTCGATTTTTGCCGATTACATCTTTGCCGAAGGCATCATGGTGGACGCCAGAAACGGAAAACGCTTCGTAAATGAATTGGCTTCTCGCAGAGAACGTTCAGAGGCCGAAATGAAGTGCGTTGACCAGCAGGGCAAGCCGGTTATGCCGTTCGGATTCTGTTCTGAAGAGACCACAGTTAATCGTCCTGGTTTCAAAGCAAGTTTCCGCGAAGGTACGGTCAAGAAGTTTGACACCGTTGAAGCTCTCGCCAAATTCTACAGAGCCCCGCTTGAGCCGTTGAAACAGCAGATCGCTGAATAGAACAAGATGGTAGCAGCAGGTAAAGACGAGCTCTTTGGTCGTCCTCTGGATAAGCGAGTCGAATTGAAGGCTCCGTTCTACGCAATGAGATTCTGGCCGAAACTTCACTACTGCATGGGCGGCATCGGCATTAACGATCAGGCTCAAGTGATCAGCACGAAGACCTGCAAACCCATTCCTCATCTCTATGCAGCCGGCGAAATTACCGGCGGTGTCCACGGCTTGGACCGTTTAGGCAGCTGTTCTTCTACTGACTGCCTTGTTATGGGCCGCATCGCCGGAAGATCTGTCGCAGCCAACCTTTAAGAGAGAAAAAATCATGAAATACATCGTGTTATCTATGGCGGCCGCTTTCTCCATCCTCCTTAGCCCCGCCTTCGCACAAAACCAAACCATGTCCGGATCAATGGCTCGTCTCCACGCTAATGTTCAATGCGCTCAATGCCATAACAACACACAGCTAATGCAGACTCCTCAGGACACTACTTGTATCCAATGCCACGGAAAATCTTCTTCCATCCAGCTTCCTGCTAACGTCAATGAGAAGAACTATCACAACTCTCCGCATTACGGAGACACCGTAAGCTGCCTTGAATGCCATAGAGAGCATCAGCCTCAGCAGAATCTCTGCAAAAACTGCCACGTCATCAAATGATCGGAGCTTCTAAATGAAAAACCTTCATCTTTTAGCGATTTCGGTCGGCATGGCTATCGGTTCTGCTGCCATGGCAGAACCGTCGGTGACACTGTACGGAATTTTTGACGGGGGCGTTTCCGTCAGCAAACTGCAGCATCAATCCGCCAAAGTTCAAATGACCAATGGCAATTGGCTGAGCAATCGTTGGGGCTTGATGGGCCAAGAGGATCTTGGCGGCGGAAACAGTATGTATTTCAAGCTGGAGCAGGGCTTCAACTTAAGCAACGGTTCAGAGGCTGTGGCCGGAAAGGCATTCAATCGTGAGACGGCTTTAGGTTTGAGCGGCGATTGGGGCTAATGGCTAGCCATTGAATATCTAATCAAACCTATACATACTCAGCTTCCTTTGGAGGGTGAGTATGAAAGAGCTGCAGAATTTAATGTCTATCGGAGATGTTGCCAAATCATTTGGCGTTTGTGTTGCAACCGTAAGGCGGTGGTGCAAA